>UMCI01020820.1_pt1 | contig 179149 bp, 164 predicted proteins | sample 1964211 | NCBI WGS metagenome assembly UMCI01 (sample SAMEA4835966, study PRJEB28245) | human gut metagenome | biome: gut microbiome; material: fecal sample | place: Denmark | collected 2008 | reverse complement strand
AATCAGAATATATTTATATTGACAAACATCGATCTGAGTGCTATACTGCGCTTGCATCGAAAAAAATCAATGTGAGAAGGTGAGTGCTTGCGAAACTATACAGAGGAAGCAAAAATTTTTAAGGCCCTGGCAGATGAAAATCGCCTGCGGATCCTGGAGATTCTCCGGGGCGGAGAAAAGTGCGCCTGTGTCCTTTTGTCCGACCTGCAAATCAGCCAGTCCACCTTGTCCTACCATATGAAGATCCTCTGCGATTCCGGGATCGTTGTCAGCCGTCCGGAGGGGAAGTGGATGCACTATGCTATCAGTAAAGAGGGCAGCCTCCGTGCTGCTCAGCTTTTGGTGGAAGCTACTGCTCTCTATGGAGATGGTACGAGTTGTCCCTGCGGCAGGGAGTAAGAGCTGCTGTACATCCGGCAGCTTTTTCAAACGCCAATATATCGATAAAATTCGAAGAATTGTGGATGGAGGAATCTTTTGATGGAGACGGTTCGGACGGCCTGGTTCTTTTTTCAGGACCAGGTTCTGGGAATGAAGTGGCTGAATGAGTTGCTCGGCAGGGGCCTGACAGCATTGGGCCTGGATACCGATAATACGTGGGGTGGTATCCTCCGCTTTTTCCTGTATGATACGATCAAGATTTTTGTACTGCTGTCGGTACTGATTTTCGCAATATCTTATATACAGAGCTATTTCCCACCGGAAAGGACCCGACGGATCTTGGGCCGGTTCCGGGGACTGTGGGCCAATACGCTGGCTGCTCTGTTGGGGACGGTGACGCCTTTTTGCTCCTGTTCCTCTATCCCGTTGTTTATGGGATTTACCAGTGCAGGTTTGCCTATCGGTGTGACATTTTCCTTCCTGATTTCGTCGCCGATGGTAGATCTGGGGTCCCTGGTACTGCTGATGAGCATTTTTGGCGGCAGGGTAGCGGTGGTATATGTTGTGTTAGGTCTGGTGATTGCTGTCATCGGCGGTACGCTGCTGGAAAAGTTGGGGATGGAGCGATATGTAGAAGAATTTATCCGCAGCGCTCCCCGCATTGAGACAGAAAGCGCCTCTCTTACCCGGCGTGACCGCCTGGAATATGCCAGAGATCAGCTGAAGGCTACCATTAAAAAAGTTGCGCCGTATATTTTTATCGGGGTAGCGGTAGGCGCAGCCATCCACAATGTGATCCCGCAATCCTGGGTAGAAACCGTTTTGGGAGATCAGAATCCTTTGGCGGTGATCCTGGCTGTAGTGGTAGGCGTGCCCATGTATGCAGATATCTTCGGAACGATCCCTGTGGCGGAGAGCCTGCTGTTCAAGGGAGCTGGTCTGGGAACCGTGCTGGCTTTTATGATGGCGGTGACGACTTTGAGCCTGCCGTCTCTGATCATGCTGAAAAAGGCGGTGAAGCCTCGCTTGCTGGGGGCATTTATCGCCATATGTACAGTGGGCATCATGTTGGTAGGGTACTTTTTCAACGCGTTCCAGCAATTTTTCATCTGATAAAAATGCTTTGCGTATAGAGAAACATCACGAGCGAGATAGATTTATAGGAGATGACAGTATGGAACAGACAAAGCTTTTTGTACTGACGGGTTTTTTAGGGGCCGGAAAGACAACGTTCCTCAAACGTATCCTCCATAATCTGGAGGGTACGAAGGTCGGCGTGATTCAGAATGATCTGGGAAAGGTAAATATTGACGGTGAACTGATCGAAAAAGACGGCCTGGAGCTGCGTGAGATCAGCCAGGGTTCCATATACTGCTCCTGCCGGAAGCTGGATTTTGTCAAAGCATTGGCGGAGCTGGCCCAGCGGGGACTTGACTATGTACTGGTGGAGAGCTCCGGCATTGGTGATCCCTCCAATGTGGAGGAGCTGCTGCAGGCAGTGGAGGTGCTGCAGCCCGGCGCCTATCGATTTGCGGGATTGATCTGTCTGGTGGATGCCGCCAACTTCCTGGAGGACAGCGGCAGCCGGGAGGAACTGGCGCGGCAAGTCCGGCATGCCCATGTGATCCTGCTGAATAAGACGGATCTGGTGGAACCTGAGGAACAGGAGAAGGTGCTGGCAGTGCTGCGGGAGCTGAATCCTGTCGCGCCAATTTATTCTGCCGCCTATGGAGAGATCGACATGGGATTTCTTCAGGAGGATCTGCGGAAGTATCAATATGTAGATGGTGAACCATCCCTCAACTCCTCTGAATCCAAACCCAAAACTCTGGTTTTGCGGACAACTCAACCGATGAACCGGGAGAAACTGGATAGTTTTCTCTCGCAGCTGGCGCCTCAGTGCTGGCGGATGAAGGGTTTTTTGCCTCTGGATACCGGCTGGCATCAAGTGGATGTCGTCGGAAAATATATCGACTATAAACCCTGCCAGGCCAGAGAGCAGGGAGAACTGGTGATCATTTCCCGGATCGGGCCGGCGGTGATCCGTCCCATCATTGATACCTGGAAAGATATCGTTGGCACAGAAATGACGTTGAAAAATTAAGGGGGAGCAGCTATGGAAATTTTAGTGATCGGTGGAGGCTGTGCCGACTGTGACAAGGTGTATGCAGAGGCTCAGGCAGCGGTAGGAGAGCTGGGGCTGGATGCCACAGTGCGAAAAGTTGAGGATCTGGTGGAGATGGTCCGGCTGGGTGTTATGTCGGTGCCGGCACTGATGGTGGATGGACGGCTGCTGTCGTCAGGGCGCCCCCTCAATAAAAGCCAGATCATGCGGCTGCTGGGACAGGATGTGGGAAAATGAGCGGTACTTCGAAGCCTAACGTGGCTTTTATCTGCGTTCATAATTCCTGCAGAAGTCAGATCGCAGAGGCACTTGGGAAAGAGCTTGCCGGTGATGTATTTGCGTCGTATTCAGCCGGTACAGAGCGGCAGGAACGGATCAATCAGGACGCGGTGCGCTTGATGAAACAGTCCTGGGGGATCGATATGGAAAAGACCCAATACAGCAAGCTGCTGGAAGAAATTCCCCAACCGGATATTGTGATCCTCATGGGATGCAACGTGTCGTGCCCCCATTTGACAGCCCGCCATACGGAGAACTGGGGGCTGGAGGACCCCAGCGGGAAAGGGGACGATGCGTTCCTTTTTACCATCCATGAGATTGAAAAGCGGGTCCGTGATCTCCGCGACCGGATATTGGCGGGCCTGTAAAGAACAGAAGCAGGACGAATTTCAGCTGCCTGCATCAAATGGCGAAAAGACCGTGCAGAGTTCTGCACGGTCTTTTGCACACTAAATATTTCTCGGAAAGGGACAAATCAAAAGAATATGTCTCTATTGTAGAGACGATGATTTGACATATATATTCACAACCATTATAATAGTTTTCATTGTGTAAAGATTCTGGTGTTTCTTTTATATACCGTAAGGAACAGCGAGGCAATGAGAGGAGTGTGAGCGCCAGTGCTGGCCTATACCTACATAGAAAAGGGGAAGTTTCTCCTGAAAGAAAAGCCCCGCCCTTTGCTTCGTGATCCGCGGGATGCCATCGTGCGGGTAACGCTCAGCAGCATTTGTACCAGCGACTTGCATATCAAACACGGCTCAGTTCCCCGGGCGGTGCCTGGGATCACCGTGGGGCATGAGATGGTAGGCATTGTGGAGGAGGTTGGTTCCGCTGTTTCTACTGTTGCGCCCGGCGACAGAGTGGTAGTGAATGTAGAGACTTTCTGCGGCCAATGCTTTTTCTGCCGGAATGGCTGGGTGAACAACTGCACGGACCCTGACGGCGGCTGGGCATTGGGGTGCCGGATCGACGGCGGACAGGCAGAATATGTACGGGTCCCGTATGCCGATCAGGGGCTGAGTCCCATTCCGGATGGGGTGACAGACCGGCAGGCTTTGTTTGTAGGGGATATTCTGGCCACCGGATTTTGGGCGGCGCGGATATCGGAAATCAGCAGGGAGGACACGGTTCTGATTTTGGGGGCTGGCCCAACAGGGCTATGTACCCTGCAGTCTGTCTTGCTGTATGAGCCCAAACGGGTAATTGTCTGCGAGAAGGACCCGGTGCGGCGGGAATTTGTAGAGAAAAACTATCCCAATGTATATGTTACAACACCTGACAAGGTAATTTCCTTCACAAGGGAACACAGCGACCACGGCGGTGCGGATCGGGTTCTGGAGGTAGCGGGAACAGAGGATACGTTCCGTTTGGCCTGGGAGTGTGCCCGGCCCAACGCTGTTGTTACCATAGTGGCTCTCTATGACAAGCCGCAGATCCTTCCCTTGCCGGACATGTATGGTAAAAATCTGACATTTAAAACCGGCGGCGTAGATGGATGTGACTGCCGGGAGATCCTGCGCCTGATTGCTGCAGGAAAGCTGGATACCACAGCGCTGATTACCCACACATATCCACTCCGGGATATTTCGGCTGCCTACGAGCTGTTTGAGCAGCGGCGGGATGGAGTAATCAAGGTGGCGGTTTCCTGCGATAATTAGGCTTTCTCCAGGAGGAAAAATAGAAACATGACAGAAGATAGCAAGAAAACACAACTCTTTGAAGAGACACCGATTCCCAGGGCGGTGATGACGCTGGCAGTGCCCACGATCCTCAGCTCCCTGGTAATGGTGCTCTATAATCTGGCAGACACCTATTTTGTAGGTATGCTCAACGACCCGATTCAGAATGCGGGCGTTACGCTGGCGGCACCGATCCTGCTGGCTTTCAACGCGGTGAACAACCTGTTCGGCGTAGGAACTTCCAGCATGATGAGCCGGGCGTTGGGAAAGAAAGATTTTGATACGGTCAGCCGCAGTTCTGCCTTTGGCTTTTATGGCTGCATCCTCAGTGGATTTTTGTTTTCCCTGGGATGTACGGTCTTTCAGGGACCGCTGCTGGCCCTGCTGGGTGCCAAAGCCGACACGCTGGCTGCTACGGCCGGTTATATGCGCTGGACGGTGACTTTCGGTGCCATGCCTGCGATCCTCAATGTGGTCATGGCGTATATGGTGCGGGCAGAGGGTGCTTCTCTCCATGCCAGCATCGGTACCATGACGGGCTGTCTGCTCAATATTGTGTTGGACCCCATTTTTATTCTTCCCTGGGGTCTCAATATGGGAGCGGCGGGAGCAGGCTGTGCTACCTTCCTCTCTAACTGTGTGGCCTGTGCCTATTTCTTCGTGCTGCTGTATGTGAAGCGGAAGAATACCTATGTATGTATCCGTCCTTCTATGTTCCGGCCCAGCAAAGCGATTGTGGTGGGCGTGTGCGGTGTCGGAATTCCTGCGGCGATTCAGAATCTGCTGAATGTGACCGGAATGACAGTGCTGAATAACTTCACCTCTGTCTATGGCGCCGACGCTGTGGCTGCCATGGGTATTGCGCAGAAAGTCAATATGGTTCCCATGTATATCTCCCAGGGACTGTCCCAGGGCTTTATGCCGCTGATCAGTTACAACTATGCCAGTGGGAATACCCGCCGGATGAAGGATGCACTGATTTTTGTGGTGAAGCTGGCAATGCCGTTTATGGTGCTGGTTTCTCTGGGATACTACCTCTTTGCCGACTCGTTGGTAGCCATGTTTATGAATAACCAGGCTATCATCGATTATGGTGCCAAATTCCTCCACGGCTTCTGCCTGGCACTGCCGTTCCTCTGTATGGATTTCGTGGCAGTAGGTGTTTTCCAGGCCTGCGGCATGGGGAGCCGGGCGTTGGTGTTTGCGATCCTGCGTAAGATCGTACTGGAGATCCCGGCCCTGTATCTGCTCAACCGATTGTTCCCCCTTTACGGCCTCTCCTATGCCCAGTTTGTCACGGAAGTGATCCTGGCGGCAGCGGCTGTGATTACGCTGATGCAGATATTCAGAAAGCTCGACAGCCATGAAAAGGGCGGGCGTACGCTTTGATGACACTATAAGGCCTCTGGTCCGGCGAAACAGGGGCGGATCAAAAAAGTGGCGTGACTGTAACCCAATATGAAAAATCCCCCGCATAGGAAACAGCCTATGCGGGGGATTTTTTGTCAGAAAAGAAAATATTCTCAGCTACTTATTTGGATGGAAGCAGTTCCTTCAGCTTGAGAGCTTTGTCGATGTTGCCCTCTACTTTCAGTTTTCCCAGAAGAACGGCTCCTACAGGGTCCGTTTTTCCACCAGCGATTTTGAACAGTGTGTCAGCAGAACAGGTAAACATGGCGTCACGATCGTGGTATTCATAGGGCTCCACAAAAATGGCACCATTTTTGACCTCGATGTAAAATACACCGCTTGCTTCGCCTGTGATGTTGAACTGATAGGCCAGGTGCTCCTGAATCTTACTGGCATCAGCATTTGCCAACAGATCCTTTGCCTTGCTGAACATATCTTGGAATGTCATGGATACGCTCCTTTCCCTTATGGAACAGTCCTGATGACGGGACTTCCTTTTGCCAGAGTACCATTTTTTGCCCGGACAGTCAATGGATATCACATGCTTTGGGAAAAGGAGGAGAGCTGCATTGCGATCCGGCGGATCATATCCTGCAGGAAAGGTTCCCAGGTATCCCAGCCGTGAATTCCAGGACGGGTGGTCATAGGAACGGTCAGCCCCTTTTGCTCCAGTGCCTGCACAAAGCGCCGGGTGTCTGCCAGAAGGAAATCTTCGCTGCCGGTATAGATGGAAAAATGGGGCAGTTGATTAGCGGAGACGGTGTGCAGGAGGTGGTAGAGGTCGTTGTCGGTACCTTCTACGGCTTGGGGAAAGAGCCGGTCCAGCCGCAGAGCCTCCCGGGTGGGGGCATTTTCATCGATGCTGCGGTCAAAGCCGTTGCTGCATATACCGGGCAGATCTGTTACCGGAGCCAGCAGGAAGGCATGAGAAAACATATCCGGCTGCTGCAGGGCCCATTTGGCGGCGCCATACCCGCCCATGGAAATGCCGCCTACAAATCGCTGCTCCCGGCTGTCCGGCAGACGGAACCAACGGTTCAGACAGGCAGGCAGTTCCTGGCTGATAAACTGCCAGTACAGGCCTGCGGGAGAATCGGCGTAGAAGCTGCATCCAGCTTCCGGCATGACGACCAGAAGCGGGAGGCCGTCACAGTAGCGCACCAGGTTGCTATTTTGAATAAAAGTGGCATGACAGTCAGAAAAGCCGTGCAGCAGATAAAGAACACCCGCAGGTGTTCCCTGGTCTGGAAGCAGAGCTGTTACCGGCATAGGACGGCACATTGCCTGGGACGGTATGGATAAAGTCGCGACGGCCATAGTCAGGATCACATTCCTTTCTTCTTCAGGAAGTAGGGGAGTGGTGGGATTGGTCAGTCCTGGCGCTGCTTTTCCAGCTGTTCCCGGTATTCACTGGGACTCAGTCCGGCACAGCTTTTGAATACGTTGTAAAATGTCTGGGTGTTGTTGAAGCCCAGCATAGGGGCGATGGCATTGATTTTCAGAGACCGCTGGGCCAGAAGCTCCTTTGCTTTGGCGGTCTTGGCGGTACGGATATACTCATTTACGCTGCAGCCCAGCTCTTTTTTGAAGATCTTGGCCAGATATACCTTGTGGAGAGCAAAATGATCGGCCACGATCTCAAGGCTGAGGTCCTGATCCAGATGCTCATCAATGTACAAAACAGCCTTTTCCACTTTGGGACTGACCTGATAATTGTTGCGGCGGGATATCTCGCGAAAATATTCCTCAAACCGGCATAAGTACCACTGCAGCATTTCCTCGGCGGTGGTGCAGTCCTCCGGCAATGCGGACAGAGTCTTGGAACCGAATACCCGCTCGAAAGGGATCTTCTGCTGGATACACCGGCTGGTGAGGGCAGTGAGAAGGAGCGTATTGATATGCTGTAAGTAGTTGACCTGCAGCATCCCCGGCAGGTCCCGCCGATAGAGATTGGTCAGCTCCCGGCGGGTGGTCTCCCGGTCTCCCTGGTCCACTGCGCAGAGTACCTGGGACAGGCGTTCATTCATCCGGTCCAGACTGCTTTCCCGCATACAGGACTGCTGTTCATCGTAATAGAGGGTCCTGCCGGTGCCATAGAATACAGAGCAGCGGGCGGCAGTTCTGGCTTCCCGCAGGCATTGTGCCAGATCTTCTCCTTTTTTGCTGCTGTTGCTGACGCCGATGGTATAGGGCCCGGCATTGCCTTCCTCCAGAACACCGCGGAGTGCCCACAGCAGGCGGTTTTTCTCGTTGATATCCGCCATACGGCTGACTTGAGTGGAGCACAGGAGCAGAATCGATAGGTCACCGCTCTCTGTGCGGCACAGATCACCGCCGCCGTTGCTGCGGATGAATTGTTGGATACGGCGCAGCTGTCCGGAGAACACCGTGGCACCATTGACATGGCAGCATATGTATTCCTGGCCTTTCTGGAGTCTGCTGTTCAGGGTGGCAGCTGCAGTATCCCAGGTGATACGGCCGGTGAACAGCGGCTCCAACACATTGATCTCAGGATCATCTGCGCCGCTTCCGGCGGCCTCATCTGCTGATGGGGAGAGCAGAATCTCGGCCAGGGCACGGGGGTCCAGCTCATCTTTGATCAGGTAATCCACCACGCCCAGCCGGATAGCCTGCTTGGCAAAGGAAAAGCTCTCATGGCAGCTGAGGATGATGATACGCTGCTCCGGATGGATCTTCCGGATCTCTGCGATCATCTCCAGCCCATCCATCACCGGCATCTGGATATCCGTAATGACAAAGTCAGGCAGGTGAGCACGGTATTTTTCCAGAGCCTGGACGCCGTTGGAGGCTTCCTCCGGAGGGGCAAAACCAAGTTCCTGCCAGTTGAGGGACATTTTCAGCAATTCCCGTGCCGGACGCTCATCGTCCACGATCAAAACTGTCTTCACCGTTGTCCCCCTTTCTCATTTCTGTTGGAGCTACGCCTGTGGCTTACTGCTGGTGAAATACTTCAGCCAGTGCCATGATGTTTTCCGGCGGAACATCGAAGGCGATGGCGTGGGTAGGTGCCCAGATATAACCGCCGTTTTTACGAAGAATTCCAGCTACACGCAAGGCCTCTTCCTTGACACCCTCCGTGGTAGCATAGGGCAGGCAGCGCTGGGTGGACACGCCGCCCCAGAAGGCCAGTTTGTCGCCATACAGCGCTTTGACTTTTTCAATGTCATAGACCTCCGGCTGGAAGGTCTGGTAGCAGTCAAGGCCGATCTCGATCAGATCCGGCAATATCTCATTGCAGTCGCCGCAGGAGTGCTGCATCACATATTTTCCGGCGGCCTTGACCTTTGCGTACATCCGGGCCATGCGGGGCTTGATAAAGTGACGCCAGTGTCCCGGTCCCATGATGAGTCCTTTCTGCTGGCCCCAGTCATCGCCGAAATAGATCCCGTCGAAGTCATATTCCAGGGCAATATCAATCAGGTGGCAGAAATAGTCGCAGATCCTGTCCAGAAATGCATCCAGCTCATCCGGGCAGGCGACCATGCTGGCAAGGGCATTTTCCATGCCCATAAGGCTCCACAGCCGTTCGAACATGACAAAGCCAAAACCCGCCATGCAGAAGCGGTCTCCTTTATGCTCCATCATGTATTGATACTGTGCCCGCAGCCTTGCCTCATCCAGCACGGGAAACTCATAGCTGCAATCTTCCAGATCCTCGATCACATTTTCCTGGGGAAGACCGATATCCTTATCTGCGCCGTTACGGTCCCACTCCACGCCGAAATCATCCCGGAACCAGCCGGGACGGCCGGGAATTTCAGTGGGCCATCCCCAGTACTGCCAATAATACAGGCAGCTTCCGATTTTTTCCTCAATATGGGGGTCGCCGGTATAGGCAATGAGCTGTTCCAATGCCTGCTCTGTAAATTCCATGTGGTAGGGAAGCACAGGGGTCTCTCTGTGCTCCAATGCCTCGATCACAAGCTCTCTTCTGGTCATGGACGCTGTCCTCCCTTACTAATATCCTGTCTTTACTTTAGCAGTTTTCCACAAAAGGGAAGCCGCAAGAATATTAGCTTTTATCAAAATTATTATCATCTCCCTGAAAATGATCCCCATCTGTTTTCTCCTGGGGAATAGAGAAACTGATGATCGTACCCCAGTTCTCCTGGCTCTGTATGACGGGACGGCTGGCTGGGCCATAGGTAAGTACCAGGCGATCGAACACATTGGAAAGGCCGATGCTGCTGTAACCGCGGGGATTTTTGGTCGATCCGCTGAGGATCTGTGTCAGCCGGTCGGGCGGTATGCCGGCACCGTTATCAAACAGTTCTACCCACAATCTGCCGTCCGCCACCGCCATTTTTAAAGTGATCCTTCCACCGCCTTTGGGCAGGATGCCGTGAAAAAGGCTGTTTTCCACAAGGGGCTGCAGGATCAGCTTGGGAATCATGATGTCTTCAGCTTCCGGCGCAATGAAGTACTCACATACCAGATCCATATCATAACGGACCTGATGGATATGAATGAAACGGCGAATATTCTCTACTTCTTCTTCCACTGTACAGAACATATTCTGGGTAGACATACTGGTGCGCAGGAGGCCGTTAAAGGATACGATCAGGCGGGAGAGTTCGGTGGCGTTCTCCTTCAGTGCCAGGTAATTCATAGTATTAAGGGTGTTATGGATAAAATGCGGATTGATCTGTGTCTGCAGCATGTCCAGGCGGGACTGGAGCATAGCGATGCGGATCTTATTTTTCTGGTTTTGTTCCTCAACCAGACGTTGGGTCAGCGTGTCGAGGGATGTGACCATATCGTTATAGCCAGCGATCAGAACTTCCAGTTCATCTCCGGTATTGATCGTCTCCGCCTTCTGCCATTTACCCGTCGTCACCTGCTTCATAGCGTCCACGACACTTTGCAGGGGTCTGGTGATCTGACCGGAGAGGTGGGAGCTGGTCAGTGCCACCGAAAGGATGACCAGAAAGGCAATGAAGGAGATCAGTACCAGCAGGGTGTAGACCGGCTGGCGGATGGTACCGTAATCCAGAAGGGCATAAAGGGACCAGCTGGGATAATCAGGAAGCGCTTTGTGAAAAACCGCAAGATAGCGCTCCCCGTCGTATACGATCTCGCCGCTTTCCGCGTGTAAGACAGTCTCGGGGAGGGCGCTCTGCTGTCCATGGAAGTCCAGCGTGACCTGCCCGTCGTGATCTACAAGGACGACTCGCTCAAATCCTTCTAGCAGTGTGGGCTGAATATCATCGAACAGGGAAGAGCGAACATAGTTGATGGCGATCGTACCCAGACTTTCATAGGTGTCTGTATCAAAGAAGTCCCCCATAAAGGTGATGGTATTTTTTTCATCGGGAGAGGGGTCGGGACGGTTATAGGGAAATGTATTGGCTGAGGAGAACCGGCCAAAGAGCTGTGAATTGCGAAACTGCTCATACTCTCCTGCCTGGAGGAGAAGGTCGTCGTAAGGAGCCGCACCGTAAATGGGGTCCAGGACCTGAGAATCGGGAGCAATGATAATGGCGGAACGGATCCCGGCATAGGGAGAGATGCGGTAATTGATCCTGTTGTGAAGCATCAGGGACAGATCCTTTTTATCACTCCACTGCTCCTGATTTCGAAGCAGTTCCTGCAGCTGTGCATCCCGCACCATAGAGAACCACAGGGCGCGGACATCCTGAAGTGCGTAGTTGATTTGGTTGTTCAGAATGTCCACCTTCTGCTGAGAGGCCATTTCCAGTTCCGCATTGAGACTGCGGGTCACAAGCGGCAGTGTGCACAGCAAAAACGCCAGAAGGGCACAGGTGAACAGTGTGACAAAGCTGCCGGTTATTTTGGTATGTAAGCTGCGTGTACGTTTCATAGGATACCTCCTGCGCCGGATCGTACTGCACATATGCTACCATGTTTCTTTCTGAGTTGCAAATGGCATCCAGTTCTCGTGTGTGCAAAATCACCATATCATTATTCGAGGAGTTAATCTTTTTGATGATAGTTAACAACTTTGTTGCGGCGCACCTGTAAAACTGTGATAGTCTCTAGTCAGAAAGAGGTGAAGATCATGGGCACTTTGGCATTTAAGGATATTACCAAGCGGTTCCCGGGCGTACTGGCGCTGGACCGGGTCAGCTTCACTGCCAGCAGCGGTCAGGTCATTGCGCTGGTAGGTGAAAATGGAGCGGGAAAGAGTACACTGCTGAAAGTTCTCAACGGCGACTACCAGGCGGATGACGGCCAATACCTGATCGATGGAGAGGAGGTTCACTTCAACTCCCCACGGGAGGCCATTGCTGCTGGTATTGGTATCATTTATCAGGAGCGGCAGGTGATCCCCTACCTTTCTGTAGCGGAAAATATTTTCATGGAGGATATTCCGCTGGGGCCTGCAGGCCTGGTGGACTTCCGCAAGCTCAATGCGCAGAGTCAGGCCATCATTGATGAGTTCCGGCTGCCTATCCGGGCGACGGACCGCGTAAAGGATCTGAGCGTGGCATATCAGCAGATGGTGGAGATTATGAAGGTCTATCGCCGTAATCCCAAGATCATTGCCTTTGACGAACCTACTGCCAGCTTATCTGATACAGAGATCGATACGCTGTTTTCCATCATCCGTCAGTTGAAGGAAAAGGGCCTTATCATTCTCTATGTGTCCCACCGGATGAAGGAGATCTTCCAGATCACGGATGAGGTGGTCATCCTGAAGGATGGACGCTTTGTAGACCAGATCGCCACGGCGGAGACCAACGAAGTGGAGATCGTAAAGAAGATGGTGGGCCGGAATCTGGGCGACATTTTTGAGAACCTGGACCGCAATACCGAGTATGGGGATACGATCCTGGAGGTTCGTGACCTGGTAGCTCCCAGCGTGGACCATGTCAGTTTTTCGCTGCGCCGCGGCGAGGTGCTGGGGTTTGCGGGCCTGGTAGGTGCCGGGCGGACCGAGACCATGCGGCTGATCTTCGGGGCAGATCCCCTGGAGAGCGGTGAGATCCTCATTGATGGAAAGCTTGTAGTGTTCAAATCTCCCCGGCAGGCGATCCGCAGCGGCGTGGCCCTGTGTCCTGAGGATCGGAAAGATCAGGGCATCATTGCCATTCGGGCCATCCGGGAAAATGTGAGCATTGCCGCGCTGCAGCTGGCAAAGGGCTTGTTTGTGGACCGCAAGGCAGAGCGGGAGATGGCAGAGAAAGGAAAGACGGACCTGAACATCCGGACCCCCGATGTAGAAAAGAAGATCGGTGAGCTCTCCGGCGGAAATCAGCAGAAGGTGATCCTTGCCAGATGGCTGGCAGCTCACCCGAAGGTCCTGATCCTGGATGAGCCCACAAAGGGAATCGACGTGGGTGCCAAGTTTGAGATCTACCAGATCATCTGCAATCTGGCCAAACAGGGTATCGGCGTGATCGTGGTATCCTCTGAGCTTCCTGAGGTAATGGGCGTATGTGACCGGATTCTGGTCATGTGCCAGGGCCATATTACCGGGGAACTCAAGCGTGAGGAGGCAACAGATCAGAAGATCCTGATGCTGGCCATGAAAGATATGTTAGGAGGGAGCGTCCATGAATAATTCTGCTACTGTAGAAAAGAAGCCATCTGCAGGCAAGAAGATCCTCAAATCGATCCTGGCTTCCGATAAGTTGGGCCTGCTGATTGCCCTTGCGGTCATCGTTATCGTGTTCCAGATCCTGACCAAGGGAACTTACATCTCCGTAAGCAATTTCCGCAACATATTGATCTCCTCTGCCATCGTGGGTATGGCAATGATCGGTGAGACGTTCCTGATGATTACCGGCGGCATCGACCTTTCTCCTGGATCTGTGGCCGCGTTCTCCGGTGTTCTGGTGGCGCTGCTGCTGACCTGGGGCGTGCCCCTTCCGCTGGCTATTTTGATCACAGTCCTGGTAGGCGCTCTGGGCGGATATCTCAACTCCCTGCTGATCAACAAGCTACGCTTCATTCCGTTTATCGCCACCCTGGCGGCTATGTCTGTGTTCCGTGGCGCGGCATTCATCATCTGCGACGGAAAAGCGGTTTTTGTCAATAACAGTGCGTTCCTGGCCATCGGTTCCAAGCGGCTGCTGGGTATCCCTGTGCCTGCCATCATTTTCCTTCTGTTTTTCCTGCTGTTCTGGGTGGTATTGTCCAGGACCCGTTTTGGACGCAACGTGTATATGGTAGGCGGTAACGAAAACGCTTCCCGACTGGCAGGTATTGACGCGGCGAAGGTCCGCACGGTACTGTATATGATCAGTGCGGCGCTGGCGGCGCTGGGTGGCTGCCTGATGGCAGCCCGGATGAGTTCCGGCCAGCCCTCCGCCTGCGAAGGCCTGGAGTTTGACGCAGTCACCGCGGCCGTTCTGGGCGGCGTGGCGATGACCGGCGGCGTTGGTACTATGGGCGGAGCCCTGATCGGCCTGATGATCCTGCAGGGTTTCAACAACGGCCTGATGATGATGAACGTCCCGTCCTTCTGGCAGACGGTCTCCCGTGGCCTGCTGCTGATCGCCGCTTTGGCCTTTGACTATATCCGTACACAGAAAAAAGCAAAAAATGCCCGTTGACCACTGTGTTTAAGGCGCATGCCTTAACAATATAAAATTAGGGAGGATTCAACATGAAAAAGCTGATCGCACTGCTTATGTCTCTTGTTATGCTGCTGGCACTGGTAGCCTGCGGCGGCAACAACGCCGGCAATACTGCCAACACCGGGGACAATACCGCCAATACCGGCGATACCGGCAATACAGAGAACACCGGAACTGGTGATGAGGGCACGGATAAGCCCGCTCCCACCTTCGCATTCATCTGCAAGGACCTGTCTCAGGAGTGGTTCGTTGGTACCTCCACTTCCATGAAGGAGACGGCTGTTGCTCTGGGCGCTAAGGACGTCATCATGTATGACTGCGCGATGAGCCCTGATAAGTACATGACCGCCCTGGATAACGCCATTTCCCAGAAGGTGGACGTGCTGATCGTCTGCCCGCCGGATCAGAACCTCTCCCAGATCACTGTGGAGCGCTGCAACGAGGCTGGTATCCGCGTTATGGCTGACGATGACGGTCTGATCGATGAGAACGGCGTACATATCGCTCCCGCTCTGGAGCTGGATGCTTACAAGGTCGGCCAGGGCATCGGCGAGTACCTGGGCAACTATGTGATTGAGAACAACATCTCCGGTGACAATGTTGGTTACCTGGTCATGACCATGTCTGAGGTTTCTTCCTGCGTGCCTCGTTCCGAGGGTGCCCGCGACAAGTTCCTGGAGATGGTTCCCGATTTCCCTGCTGACAAGATCATCGAGGCTGACTACGACGGTACCACTGACAAGGGCTTCAACGTGGCTGCTGCTACCATTACCGCTCACCCCGAGATCGACACCTGGCTGGTGACCGCTCCTAACGATGAGGGCGCTCAGGGTGCCACCCGTGCTCTGGAGCAGGCTGGTGTGGATGATAAGGCTATCGTGATCGGCGTTGGCGGTTACCTGGCCAAGGATGAGTTCAAGAAGGATTACTCCTGCTTCAAGGCCACCGCTTACATCGATCCTGTCCTGGATGGCCAGATCGCTGCTGAGGCTGCTATGGAGTGGTACCTCAACGACACCGTTCCCTACACGGATTACATCAAGGACGGCGAGGAGTTTGGTGTGTATCCCTTCAGCGCCACTATGATCGATGCCACCAATTATCAGGAAGTAATGGGCGAATCCGCCAACTGATTTCCCTGATAGAACAGTCCCAGGCCCGGCGCTACCTCAGCGCCGGGCCTGAAATTTTCACAGCAGCAGAGAAAACTGCCGCATATCAGCATAAGTGATGGCTGTATTTGAAAGGAGTGAGTGCCGTGACCTCTCGTCAACGGATCATAGACGCGATCAACCACCGCCAGCCGGACAGAGTGCCGGTGGATCTGGGGGCTACCGGACAGACAGGAATGAATGCCAGCACCCTTTACCGCTTGCGGGCAGCGCTGGGCCTTGAGGAGCATCCCATCGAAATCTCAGAGATCTTTCAGATGCTGGGAAAGATCGATGAAGATATGATGACCTACGCCGGCGCGGATATCATTGGTCTGAATAACCCCAGCAATATGTTCGGGGTACCGGACGGGCCCCTCAAGCCCTTTACTATGCCCGACGGGACCCCTACCCTGATCGCCCAGGGAAATGAGTACGATATCAAGGATGACGGTTCTGTTTACATGTACCCCCAGGGGAACCGGTCGGTAGGTCCCAGCGGACATATGCCGGCCAACGGGAGCTTTTTCGACAATATCAACCGCGCGCCGGCTTTTGATGAAGATGACCTTACGCCGGCAGAGGATTTTAAGGATGACTTTGGGATTCTGAATGACGAGACGGCTCGGTACCTGGAGAAGAAGTCCAAGCTTCTGTATGAGGGAACGGACTATGCCATCATCGGAAATCTGGGTGGAGCAGGTTTGGGTGACAGCGCCATGGTGCCTGGGCCTCATGTTCTTGCGCCGAAGGGAATCCGCAGCTTTGAGGACTGGCTCATGGCCCATATGCTCTATCCGGAGTATATTGAGGAAGTATTTGAGATGCAGACCCAGGCCATGCTGAAAAATCTTGAGATATACCGGCAGGCGGTAGGTGACCGGATACAGATCGTGTGGATCAGCGGAACAGATTTTGGAACGCAGAACGGAGAGTTTTTCCGGCTGGATGTATTTCGGGAGCTGTATAAGCCCTACTACCAGCGGATCAATGACTGGGTCCACAAGAATACGCCCTGGAAAACATTTTTCCACTGCTGCGGCAGTATCGTCAATTATCTTGACGATTTTGTTGAGATGGGCGTGGACATCCTCAACCCGGTGCAGCTCTCCGCCAAGGGCATGGATCCCCATATGCTCAAGGAAAAGTACGGTGATAAGCTGGTATTCTGGGGCGGCGGCGTGGATACGCAGCAGACGCTGCCTTTCGGGACGCCGGAAGAGGTAAAGGCTCAGGTCAAGGAACGCCTGGAGATCCTGTCAAAAGACGGCGGGTATGTATTTGCACCCATTCACAATGTGGTTGCCAAGACACCGGTGGAGAACCTGATCGCCATGTACGAGGCGGTGAAGGAGTTCAACGGCCAATAACGAGGCCATATGGAACGGCGATGGTTGCTTTTCCTATGGCAGGGAGAGAAAAAGAGATGAGAGGGAACAGCGGAAAAGGCTGTTCCCTCTCATTTTACTGTATTTTAGGCAGGAGCAGGACCCTCAGTAGGAACCGTACTCCCTGGCGGCGGCATAAAATGCCTCTACATTTTCTATGGAGGTGTCGGATTGGATATGGTGAGCAGGGGAGAGGATGAATCCGCCGCCCTTGGCACAGTCCCGGATCAAGCGCCGGACTTCCTGCCGCACATCCTCCGGTGTCCCAAAGGGCATGATCTGCTGGACATCCATAGCGCCATACATGGTGATGCGGTCTCCAAACCGCTTCTTGAAGGCACCGGGTTCCATAGCCAGGGGCTGGATCGGATTAAGGACATCCAACCCGATCTCAATGAGCTCGTCCACTACATCCTGGAGATTCCCGCAGGAGTGATAGCAGAGCTTGATGCGGGGATTGGCCTTTTTGAAGGCGGAGAACATGGCCGCATAGCGTGGTTTGAAGTATTTACGCCACATAGCAGGAGAGATCATCATGTTTTGCTGGGTGGCAATATCATCTCCCAGCCAGACCATATCCACGCCCAGCTCAATAAATTTCAGGCCCATTTCCAGAGGGAACTGCATCACCTTGTCCAGCAGGACATCTACATAATCCTCTCCCATGGCAAGATCCATCATGAACGTATCCAATCCCCGCAGATACCAGGCGGCTTCAAAAACACTGCACTGGCAGGAGCCGATGATCCATTTGTCCTTCCCGTAGCGCTCTATGGCCGCTTTTGTGGCTGCAATGACGTCGGATGCGTCGGCAGCCCGGGGCATGGTATAGCGGTAGATGGCATCGTCATCCTCCTGCAGGGGGTGTTTGACGATTTCGGTAAAATGGCCTGTAGCATTTTTGATATTACGCCATGTGATCCCATAAGGGCAGACGTATTCAGGTGTATCTTTATAGTAAAAACTGTTCTCCAGACCGGATGCGATCTTGACCATATCGTTGCCCAGCGCAACGCCAAGATCACCATCTGGATGATACTTTTCTCGCAGCTTTTTCTCGATTTCCGGGGTATATGTTGCACAGACCGGAACACGATCCGGCTCCTCATGGGCAATGGCCATAGCGACCCGCTCTTTTGAAGTCATGGTTTTCCTCCTATACAGCCACAGTAAAAGTATTACGGGGTACAGGAATCATGATACGCGGCAGGCATGTATATGAAAATGTCAGAATCGGAAAATCATATACAAAATGGAATGAATGCCATCGCAGGGCATGCTATACTGCCGGAAGAGGGAAACACAGTGTCTATGCCGGAGGAGAAGAAAGATGTATCTGGACTTTTGCGTATGCCAGGAGCCTGCTCCCTGGGAAGGGATCACGCTCGATACAATATTTTATATTGACGGGGATGCGAGTTACAGCATCCCTGAAAAACGGACGACGACCGGGAAAACCTACGTCATCTTTACGCTGCGGGGAGAAGGGGAGATCTCCTATGATGGGCGGTCATTCCGTACCGGAGGGGGTACGCTTCTCTATATGCAGCCTTCCGGAAGTCTCTCCTATCGGTGTTTAGGAGAGAAGTGGGAGTTCTGGTGGTTCGAATTTATGGGAGAATATATGTTTCCTCCTAACCAGCTGGCCAGTTTTCCGGTGGATCAGTTGGCCCTGTCTTTGATGGAAGGAAGTTTGCAATATGCGAAACAGGGGGATTGGGTGCTGGCATCGTCGCTGTTTCGCTCCCTCCATCTGCTGGCCTGCCGCAATGCCAACCGCTCACCCCGCAGCGTGCGGGAAGAGCAGATCATCCGTACCATGGAGGAGTATATCCGGGAGAACCTTTCCACAGTGACGGTAGGGGACCTGTGTGCCGTGTTCAACATACAGGAAAGGACTTTGCGCAATATATTTGTCAGGACCATTTCTCTTACGCCGAAAGAATTGATCATGAAGATCAAGCTGGAGTATGGTGGGCGGCTGCTCCTGCATACTGCAAATCCGCTGGATCAGATCGCTGTCCAGAGTGGATTTGCGGATCGCTATCATTTCAGCAAAGCATTCAAAGCCCAATATGGCGTCTCTCCGATCCAGTACCGCCGGTATATCCACATGTGGTGAGAGATATCAATTATCACAATATTGCTTAAGGATGGTACGGATGAAAAAATTGTCCAGCAGACAGGAGAGGGTAAAGCCAATCAGGAGAAGGTAAATAAAGCTCAGCGGGAAGGCAAGAACTGCTGCCAGGAGCAGTCCATAACCAAAGAGAGCTGCCAGAATGGCCCGCAGCGGACGTCCTATGCCCAGGGCCAGGGCAAGGCGCAGGGAAGAGGACAGTCCTGCTCCTGTAGAGAGAATGCCGTAGAAATACGTGGAGGAAAGAAGCGCCGCAAGAAAAATGGTGGAACAAAACATAAATGGCAAGAGCAAAAACAGATTTTCTCCTGCATAACGCAGGTAAAACAGCGCTCCATAGCCGGAAATTGCCAGCGGAACAACTGTCAGGAAGAAAGCGGCATAGGATTTCCCCAGATTCTTGCGAAAGGCGGAGAAATAGTCAGAAAAGCACCGAACTGGCTGGTCCAGAACCATCTGCCGGATCAGCTGGTTCATAGCAAAGACAGCAGGAGGAATGGTGACCAAGGGAATGCAGCTGAGGAGGAACAGAAGGTTCAATTTCAGAAGATTACCGCACTCTGCCTGAAGGATCTCAAAAAGCCGAGCGATGCCAGTTTTTTCGGGCGGCATTTCATCTGTTTCAGGCCCGGAGGATTGAAAATTTCTGCGGAAAAACATACTAGGCCTCCTTTTACTGTACTGGATGAATAAGAATACAGCTATTGGGCTCAGTCTATCATGACCCGGAGGAGGATTCAATAGCAAATGTGTTGTGGTGGAATAGAAGGTTTGCGGTTTTGTGAGCTGCGAGGAGAAATAATGGATGGCACATAAGGCTATATGGTTTTGTCAACAAGTCAATTTGTCCAGGTATTGGATAAATCCTTTTTGCTTTTTTATGGCTGCGTTTGACTAGTTGCACAAAGAAAAAGGGGTTCATATGTATATCTTCCACGAAAATACTAAAAATATGGCCAAATGATTGATGACATGCACAAAAGGCGAGCCTTACAGCATTTGGGTATATTTCAAATATGCCAGTCCATTTACAAATCTGCTGAAGAGGGATTATATTTTTTCTATCAAGAGCCTGCTTTTTGGGGATAAAAGCAGCAAAATACAGCAGAGGAGTGGAGTTATGAGAAGAAAACCCCGTGTTGTGGCAGCAGCCCTGATTTTGGTGCTGCTGTTGTCTTTGTGTGGATGTGGCGCGTCAGATGGAAAGACACATCTGACGTTCCAGATCTGGGACGTAGCGCAGCGTGATGGTATGCAGGCCATGTGCGATGCCTATACCGCTCAGAATCCGGATGTGGTCATTGAAGTGCAGGTGACCAGCTGGAGCGAGTATTGGACCAAACTGGAGGCTGCTGCCGAGAGCAACACCATGCCCGACCTGTTCTGGATGCACACCGACCAGATTCTGTATTATTCCGAATTCGGGATGCTGGCCGACGTTACCGATCTGTTCCCTTACGAGGAGCATTACAGTGAGATTTCCATCAGCAATGCCCAGGGCTCTGACGGACGGATGTATGGCGTGCCCAAGGACAAGGATAACATCTGCCTGGTGTATAACAAGGAGATGTTTGACGCTGCTGGCGTAGCTTATCCCGATGAGACCTGGACCTGGGATGATCTGGAGGCTGCCTCCCAGGCTATTTACGATGCTACCGGCAACTACGGCTACATGGCCTATAATGATGAGCAGTTGGGCTATCATAACTTCGTTTATCAGAACGGCGGCTGCATCCTCACAGAGGACAAGACCAAGGGCGGCTTTGATCAGGAGGCTACCCGGGAGGCGGTTAAGTACTATGTGGGCCTGCAGGACAACGACTGGTGCCCCGATCAGGCTTACTTCGCTGAGACCAGCCCCGGTACCGGCTTCTTCTCTGAGAAAGGTGCCATGTTCCTAGAGGGCAGTTGGAACCTCCTCTCCGAAATGACCAACTACCCTGACATGGTGGGCAAGTGGGACATTGCGGTATTGCCTGCTGCCCCCAACCCCGTCAGCGGTGATGGCCGGGCCACCATTTCCAACGGCCTCACCTATGCCACCGGTGCCCACGGCAAGAATCTGGAGGTCGCTCTGGATGTGCTGAAGTTCTTTGCCGGCGAGGAGGCACAGCGGATTCAGGGTGAGTCCGGTGCTGCCATCCCTGCCTATGAGGGCTTGGAGGAAACCTGGATCAGCGCTTTTGATCAGTTTGATTATCAGCTGGACCTGGAGGCTATCATGAGCCAGTTCGACTACTGCGTGCAGTACGTCAACAACTCTGCCCGTCCCAAGTGGAAGAGCGGTGTGGTGGATATCATGACCAGCATTTATAACGGAACGGTGGATATCGACACAGGACTGGACCAGATCCAGGAACTGATCAACACGGAAACCGCCAAGAAATTGGCCGAAGATTGAGGGGAGGGGTAAAACATGAAAAATAATAAGGTAGCAAGGCTCTCCGCCGCCGCCAGACGGGAGCAGAACTGGGGCTGGTTCATGGTGGCGCCCACCATCATCGGCCTTTTGATCCTCAACGTGTGGCCCTTTATCCAGACGCTGTATGCCAGCTTCTGCGAGCATCTGGGCTTTGGTCATTATAAATTTATCGGTCTTGAAAACTACATCAACATGTTCCAGGACGCAGATTTCTGGAAAGCTACCTGGAATACCGTCTACTTCTGTATACTTACGGTGCCTATCGGCCTGTTTTTGTCTCTGCTGGTAGCCATCCTGCTGAACGCCAAAATCAAGGGCAAGAGTTTCTTCCGCTCTGTGTTCTTCCTGCCCATGATCTGCGCTCCCGCCGCCGTGACCATGGTCTGGCGCTGGATCTTCAATAGCGAATACGGTATCCTTAATCAGATCCTGGGGACTCATATCAGCTGGATTACCGATTCCAAAGTGGTTATGATCGCCTGTGCCATCGTGGCCATCTGGAGTGCCATCGGTTATGATGCAGTGCTGCTTCTGGCAGGCCTTCAGAACATTTCCAAGTCCTACTATGAGGCTGCCTCCATTGATGGAGCCAGCAAAGTGACCCAGTTCTTCCGCATCACTCTGCCTATGGTCTCTCCCACTTTGTTTGTGGTTCTCATCATGCGTCTGATGGCCTCCATGAAGGTTTATGACCTCATCTACATGATGGTGGAGGATACCAACCCCGCCCTCACCAGTGTACAGAGCCTGATGTACCTCTTCTACCGGGAGTCCTTCGTGGCAGGCAGCCGTGGCTATGGTTCCGCCATCGTCATCTGGACTGTGCTGCTGATCGGTATCGTGACCATCATCCAGTTCGTTGGCCAGAAGAAGTGGGTCAACTACGAGATTTAAGGAGGACATGTGATGAAAGCCAATTCTATGGGACATTCCAAGAGGATGTCTACCTTTCTGACGTATTTCTTCCTGATCGTGGGTGCCGTGGTGATGATCTTCCCCTTCGTGTGGATGATTCTTACCAGTTCAAAGACGGTATCCGAGAGTATGCAGATCCCGCCCACGATCCTTCCCAACCAGCTGACGCTGGACAACTTCGTGGAGGCCATCAAGAGCCTGCCCTTTGTCAACATGTATATCAACACCGGACTGATGATCCTCTTCCGGGTGTTGTGCGCTGTCGTATTCAGTTCCATGGCGGGCTATGCCTTTGCCAAACTGAAGTTTAAGGGAAAAAATATCCTTTTCTCCATCGTCCTGATCCAGATGATGCTTCCCAGCCAGATCTTCATCATCCCGCAGTACCAGATGGTAGCAAAGCTCGGCATGGCCAACACTGTTTTTGCGCTGGTGTTCCCGGGCCTGGTCAGTGCTTTCGGTACCTTCTTCCTTCGTCAGGCATATATGGGTATTCCCAATGAAATCGGAGAAGCTGCCTATCTGGATGGCTGCAATCAGTGGCAGACCTTCACAAAGGTCATGTTCCCGCTGACTTCCTCCTCGGTGGCGGCCCTGAGCGTGTTTACCGCCGTGTTTGCCTACAGCGATCTGATGTGGCCGTTGGTGGTAAACTCCGACCTGAATATGATGACCCTGTCCTCCGGCCTAGCCACCCTGCGTGGTCAGTTCTCCACGAACTTCCCGGTGCTGATGGCCGGCAGCCTTCTTGCCATGCTGCCCATGGTAGTACTGTATCTGTTCTTCCAGCGTCAGTTTATCGAGGGCGTGGCTATGACGGGAGGCAAATAACAGTAACCCAAGCAAATATCCTTTTGTCCCGACAGCCCCGGTATCGGCGCGCCGACGCCGGGGCTTCCCCTATGAACTGTGCCATACACGATCTTTTTCGGCTGGAGTATTGCATCACGCCGGAAAATCCTATAAAATTGCCGCAGTCACATTTTTAGTTGAGAGGATTTCTCCATGATCGTTCATAACAAGCAAGATAATACCTTTACGCTCCACACCCGGAATACCACCTACCAGATGAAGGTGGATCAGTATGGTGTGCTGCTGCATACCTACTATGGTGCCCGGGTGACGGATATGGATCTGTCCTGTCTGATCCGCCAGGCTGACCGGGGATTTTCCCCCAACCCTGGAGAAGCAGGACATTGCCGGGTCTATTCTCTGGATACCCTGCCCCAGGAGTACTCCACTTGCGGCGTGGGGGACTTTCGTCTGCCCTCCCTGGAGCTGGAGCTGGCTGATGGCAGTCATATTGCCGATCTGCGCTATGCCGGCTTTGAGCTGCGGGACGGGAAGTACGCCTTGGAAGGCTTGCCTGCGTTCCATGGTGAAGGCGGAGAGACACTGGTCATTTTCCTGGAGGATGCTGTTGCCAATGTGACGGCTGAGCTGTATTACGGGGTGTTTGCTGACTATGATCTTATCACCCGGGCTGTGCGGGTGGTGAACCGGGGAGAGTCGACGGTGCGCCTGTGCCGGGCAGCCTCCCTGTGCCTTGATTTCCAGTGGGCTGATATGGACCTTATCACCTTTGATGGCCGCCATGCCATGGAGCGGGGATTCAACCGCGCTCCGCTGCGCCACGGTGTCCAGAGCGTAGGCAGCGTCCGCGGTACCTCCAGTCACCAGCACAACCCCTTTGTGATCCTGTGTGAACAGGATGCCGGGGAGGACCACGGCCTGTGCTATGGGGCGATGCTCCTCTACAGCGGTAATTTTGAGGCGGCGGCAGAGCGGACCCAGTTTGAAGATACGCGGCTGGTCATGGGCATCCATCCCTACCACTTCTGCTATACCTTGACTCCCGGCCAGAGCTTTACCGCCCCGGAGGCGGCACTGATCTGTTCTTCCAACGGCTTTGCCGGGATGACGCACCAGTTCCATCGTGCGATTCGGGAGCGTCTGGTCCGGGATACCCGACCCGGGCGCAAGCCGGTGCTGGTCAACAGCTGGGAAGCCACTTACTTTGATTTCGATGCGGAGAAGCTGATGAAATTGGCCCAGGTATCCGCATCTTTAGGAATCGAACTGTTTGTCCTGGACGACGGTTGGTTTGGAACCAGAAACGATGACCGGGGCGGTCTGGGAGACTGGTGGGTGAATGAAAAAAAGCTGCCGGGCGGCCTGGGTGCTCTGGCAAAGCAGATCAATGCGCTGGGGATGGAGTTTGGCCTGTGGATCGAGCCGGAGATGGTCAGCGAAGACAGCCAGCTTTATCGGGAGCACCCGGACTGGGCGCTGTGTGCTCCGGGCCGCTCCTACACGCGGGGCCGCAGCCAGCTGGTGCTGGATTTCTCGCGGCAGGAGGTGCGGGACTATATTTACGCCTCACTGCAAAAAGTGCTGGCCAGTGCCAACATCACCTACCTGAAATGGGATATGAACCGCAGCCTCTCGGAGGTTTGGTCTGCCGCCCTGCCTGCCGACAGGCAGGGGGAGGTCTACCACCGCTATGTCCTTGGTGTGTATGAGCTGCTGGAGCGTTTCCACCGGGACTATCCTTCTATCCTTATTGAAGGTTGCAGCGGCGGCGGCGGACGGTTTGACGGCGGGATGCTCTATTATACCCCTCAGATTTGGTGCAGTGACAACACCGACGCCATCGATCGCCTGAGTATTCAGTACGGCACGTCTTTCTGCTATCCCTCCTGCACAGTGGGGGCCCATGTTTCCGTGGTGCCCAATGAGATCAACCGCCGTATCACGCCTCTGGAGACCCGGGGAGTGGTAGCCATGTCCGGCACATTTGGATATGAGATGGATCTCAGCAGGACTTCACCGGAGGAGCGCAAGATCATTACAGAGCAGATCCAGCGGTACAAGAAATACTGGGATCTGGTGTCCCAGGGGGAGTATTACCGCCTCAGCGGCCCCTTTGGAGCGGGGCCGTATACAGCTTGGTCTCACGTTTCCGGTGACAAAAAGCGGGCGTTGGTGTCTCTGGTCACTGGCGCTACTTGTGCCGCACCGCCTTTCCAGACGCTGCGCCTGAAGGGCCTTGATCCGGATGTACGCTATCGTATCAATGGGGAAGCCAGCTATCCGGGGGATGTGCTGATGCAGGCCGGTTATCCGCTGCCGATGCTCTATGGCGACTATCAGCCCCTTCAGTTGTATCTGGAAGCGGAGGAATAAGACGCAGAAAAAGGCTGACTGCCAGTGCAGCAGTCAGCCTTTTGTATGGATCTGATTTTCAGCCCGCCATGCCCGGGGGGAGACGCCATAGCGCTTTCGGAAGGCCCTGGAGAAATGAAGTTGGTTGGGGTATCCGCACAATTGAGCGATGTCGCCGATGGAGGCGCGGCTGGTTTTCATCAGTTCCGTGGCTTTGGACAGACGCATACGGATCAGGAATTCCTGGGGAGGACAGCCCATGCTCTCTCTGAAAAGTTTGCTGAAATAGCTGCGGTTGAGTTTGCATACATCGGCCAGTTCTTCCACCGTCAGATCCCGTTGGTAATTCTGTTCCATGTAAGTAATGGCTTCCTGAATATAAAAATCCCGCAGTTGTCCGCCGGAGGCGGTACGCCGGGTGGAGGATGACTGGACCAGACCATCCAGAAACAGGAAGAGGTGCCCGATGAGATGGAGCGTGGAGGCCTTGGAGTGGTTGGCGATGTATAGCATGGTGTCCCGCACCGCCTGGCCTTGGGCGGGGGTCTGGGGAATATAGATGGGATGGGCGGCATCCAGCCCGGCGTAAGTCAGATATTCTGTGACCCGCAGACCGTCAAATTCCAGCCACACATATTTCCAGGGGTGATCTTTGTCCGCACAGTATGTGTTGACCTGCCCTGGACAAATGAGAAAGCCCTGATCTGCCTCCAGGTCATAGCGGTGTGTCACGCCGTCAGAAGTGTTTGCGTCCAGAAACCCCTTTCCAGAGATCACATAGTGAAGAAGGAAGTGGTTGCGGACGAAAGGCCCAAAGGAGTGGAGGGGGGCACATTGCTCCCAGCCATACTGATATAGTCGCAGATCCAAAAAGTTTTCATTGGGAAAAATGGAAAAGGAAAGATCGTCCAAGAGATCACCTCTGCTTTCTGGAAAAGATATGGGAATGGATCGCAGCGTGTTGTTTTAATTATTATAGCACAGGCTGAGAGTGTTACCAATAAAAAACGCGACATTTTAAGATGATATTTTGATACTGATGGTTTTGCGGATCTGCTGCGGGGCAAACAGCAGGTTGCAGGCCATGCTGCTCAAGCTCTTGATGGAGCAATGGATGTTGAATCATGAGGGAGGATAATGAACATGACCAGTGCCTTTGCACGCCGCTTGCAGGACAGGCGGGATGAGCTGGAATGGCTCTATATGGAACTGTATGACCGGCGGGATAAACTGGATGAACTGCTGGAGCGGATGGAGGACGCCTACCGCCAGCGCAGCCAGAGCCTGCGGCGTCTGGATTCAAAGCGGGAGAAGGACCCGGCGTGGTTCCGCTCTGGTAAGATGCTGGGTATGACTATGTATACAGATCTCTTCTCAGGCGATCTGACCGGTCTGGAAAAGCGGCTGGATTATTTGACAGAGCAGGGGATCACCTATCTGCACCTGATGCCTCTGCTGAAGATGCCCCATCCCGATAACGACGGCGGATACGCTGTGGAGGATTTCAATCAGGTTGACCCGACCCTGGGTACAAACGAGGATCTCAGCCGCCTTACTGCCGCCATGCGCCGCCGCGGCATGAGCCTGTGTCTCGACTTTGTTATCAATCATACGGCGGACACTCACCCCTGGGCCATGCGGGCCAAGGCGGGCGAACAGGAATACATCGACCGCTATATCTGCTTTGATACGCCGGATATTCCCCGGGAGATGGAAAAGACCATTCCCGATGTGTTCCCGGAGACCGCACCGGGCAGCTTTATCTATCAGGAGGATATGAAGAAATACGTCTGTTCCTCCTTCCATCCCTACCAGTGGGATCTCAACTACCGCAATCCGGCGGTATTCAACGATATGGTCTGCAGTATGCTTCACCTGGCCAATCTGGGGGTGGAGATCCTCCGCATCGACGCGGTGCCCTACCTGTGGAAGGAAATGGGCACCACCTGCCGCAATCTCCCCAAGGTCCACACCATCATGCGGATGATCCGCCTCATCACGGAGGCGGTATGTCCGGCTGTGATCCTGAAAGGGGAAGTGGTGATGGCTCCCAAGGAGCTGGCCCCCTATTTCGGTACCGCGGAAAAACCTGAGTGCCATCTCCTCTACAACGCCTCCACCATGGCCACACAGTGGAGCGCCCTGGCCAGCGCCGACGTCCGGCAGCTAAAACGGCAGCTGGATGACCTGCACAGCTTGCCGTCCCACTGCTGGTTTGTCAATTATCTCCGCTGTCACGATGACATCGGCTGGGGTCTCAATGAGGAATACGGTAAGACCATCGGTATAGACCCTGTAGCCCACAAAAAGTATCTCTATGAGTTCTTTGAGGGCAGTTTTCCCGGCAGCTTTGCCCGTGGCGAGCGGTATAATTACAACCCTGCCACCCTGGATGCCCGGACCTGCGGCACTACTGCCAGCCTCTGCGGCATTGAAAAAGGCCTGTATGAGGGAGACGAGGGCCAGGTGGCAATGGGTATCCAGCGGGATCTCATGATGCATGCTGCGATGATGTGTATGGCCGGGTTCCCTATGCTGTCCAGCGGTGACGAGATCGGGCAGCTCAACGGATATGACTACCACAACGATCCGGACCGCCGGGAGGACAGCCGGAACCTCCATCGTACCCGGTTCAACTGGGAGAACGCTGCCGCACGCACCCAGCCAGGCACTGTCCAGCAGCGGATATGGGATGGCCTGCGTCAACTGGAAAATCTGCGCTGCCAGGAGCCGTGCTTTGGTCCTGATGCCTGGGTCACTACCTGGGATACGGCCAACCGTCACGTATTGGCGCTGATGCGGCGGACGGCAGGGGAGACTCTTGTGTGCCTGTTCAACTTCTCTGGGGAGGACCAGACGGTATATATGGACGCCGTGGAGGGAGAATTTACCGACCTGATCACCGGGGAGAAGGGGCCCTGCAGCTGCCGGCAGCTGAGACCATACCAGTACTGCCTGTGCCGGCACAAGGCATGATCTCGTTTATACCAGATAGAAAAGGCACCGCACTGCTGCCATGCAGTGCGGTGCCTTTTTATTCAGATCCTGTACTGTCAGGGGGTCTGCAGCTGGAAGGTATAGGCTTCCTCGCCATAGTGCTCGTTGCCTACCCAAAGGGCAGTCTTGTCGGTGAGGTTGTAGACTACGCTGTGTACGGTGGTCCCCTGGGTGTGGTCGCCCTCTACTACCCAGGTCCTGCGGCCTACCAGAGACAGTACATCCATGGCGGCCTGGTCGTCAGCCACCGTGCCGTTCATCTCCTCCAGGGTGCTGGTCAGCAGGTCGTAGCGGTCCTTGCCGCCCATGTCGTCCCCCTCCTCATAGTAGCCGGGGGTCAGGATGAAGTTGGTGATGCACTGATAGTTCTGTTCCGGATCGTTGCGGATCACATTGAGCTGCCGAGGGGTGCCGTCGTTGTCCGTCTGGTCAGTGCCGGCCACCCACTCCAGAATAGCACTGTTGCCCTGGGCGTCGGCTACCATGTAGTGGTAGGAGGTACCGGCGGAGTCGTGGAGGTCATATTTCTCTACCAGCTCGATGGCCTCATCTACCGTGGAAGCGTAGTCCAGGATCAGGCGCAGCATGGTGGTGGAGGTGATGTCCGGCTTGTCGGTCTGCTGGTCGGTGGGGACGGTCTCTGCCCCCTGGTAAGTCATGTAGATACCGCAGCTGACACCTGCATCGTTGACCCCGTCCAGAGGTGCGTAGGGGGCGGCGAGGCACAGGAACTTATCCGCCAGGCCGGTGACGCCGGTGTCCGGGTCGATACCCAGGAACTGGAGGTCCACTGTGGACACAGAGGCATGACGGCCATTGCCGGGCTTGGTGTAGACAATGGCGGTGTTGGTCTTGTCAAAGTCGTAGTTGCGGCCGAATACCCGGTCGCCCTCCTCGGTGACAGCGGTGAAAGAGGAGCAGGAGATGCTGGATTCCTCAATGTTCAGAGGGATCAGTCCCTTGCCGATGCTGTTAGTGATGAAGGAGATCAGCTCCTGGTCGCTGGATGCGCCGCCCTCCGCCAGAAATTGATCGAAGTAGTAGTCGCCGGAGACGGTGATCTCATAGACAAAACCATCCCGATGCTCCTCGTTGGAGGGGGCTATCTCTTTGATAGAAGCGAGCGTCAAAAGCTCATTTCCCCATATAATGCCGACAGCTACAACCGCCAGCAGCAGCACGCAGGCTACGGTAATGCCTGCGATCTTCAACCCTTTCTTCATGCGTCTGTTCCTTCTTTCCTAGATTGGCTGGTGCATGGCGGCACAGAGGCCTCCTTCTGATCGATGTACTGCTCCAGATTATTCAGGATCACCTGGAAACACAGATAGAGATCTGCCCGTTGCTGGTCGGAAATCCCCTGGCTGCTGCAGGCGAGAACTGCTTCGACTTTCCGGTTGATCTGCTCCGTCAGCGCCTTCCCAGCGGGGGTGAGGCGGAGAGAGGCCCGGTAGGTGTTGCCGCCCTCTGAGGGGGTGCGGCAGACCAGGCCCTGTTCGGTCAGCTGGTTCAAGGTCCGGGATATGGCGGCCTTGTCCTCGCGGCACAGGGTAGTGAGCTGGGCCGCAGTGAGCCCCTCCTCATACTGGCCCAGGTAGTATAGACACATAACGTGATTTCCCCGCAGGCCAAGTTCCGCTGTCTCCAGCTCCTTGATTTTGTTGATGCACCGGTGCAGCGCCAGGATAGCGCCGGTGAACTGGGCAAAACGATCGACCATAGCATGCACTCCTTGTTGTTGAAAAATCAACGAGCTGCATTGTAGCAGCAATATGTTGATTTGTCAACAACTAAATTGGGGAGTTTTTGTCGGTTGGAGAGGGACTGACACGAAAGGGGACAGCTCTGCCGGTGGCGCTATGCCTTGCGTGCCGACTTATCTTGTGGTAGAGTGATAGCTGAATCACTTTTGGAGACAGGAAAAGTGGAGATGTCTGTCATGAATCTGTATCAGAAATTCAGAAAATTACCGATTGCTTTTGATGCCATTGGTCTTGGCCTGAGAGACGATGACGTTACCTATTTCTGCACCCCTAAAGGGGCGAAAATCATTGGCTGGGCAGGGGTGGATGGGATCCACTACTGCATGATCCGTGGGTTTGGCGAGATGGTGTTTGCCGTCAGCCCCATGAACCTGCCCGGCGACTATGTCCATCCCATTGCCGGGAATTTTGAGGATCTGCTGCGGCTGCTGCTGGCCTGCGGTACCATGGATGCCCTGGAGCAGGCCCATCAGTGGGATAAGGAGCAGTTTGCTGACTATGTGGCGGAAAACCGGCCCACAGAGGAGCAGAAGGCTGCTTTAGATACTTTGGCGGAAACCTTCTCTTTGACCGCTATGGAGGACCCTTTCGGCTATCTCCAGGCGCTGCGGCAGTCCTTCGACTACAGTCGGATTCCCTATTCGCCGGAGTACTACGACCCGGATATGAATCCCGACGCGGAAAAGCCGGAGCAGCCATGGAAGGTCACCTATGATGGAGGCTTCTGGAGCCACACCGGCAGGGCAGGGCGGGAGATTCCAGTAGGCAAGTGGTTTTCCTGGGGGGAGGCGTCCTGGTATGTTCCTGCGGCTTATGCCTGCGGCAAGGGCCTGGTGCTGGATTTCTGCAAGGAGACCGACCCACAAAAAATGAAGGATTTCATCAACAAGTGGGATCTTCTCCACGAGGAGGACCATCACTATACTGAAGATGAACAAATGCAGATCCGTAGTGAAAACCCCATGGATGCTGATTTCCGCTGTACTGTCACCCTCAACGGGAAGATTCTCCGGCAGAAGCACGGCAGCGGAGTCGCCTGGCTTTCGCCGGATTGCCTGGAAGGGGAGATGGACAACAGCAGGGAGGGGAAAGCGCTGGTGGAGCACTATGGCCTAGACCCGTCCCGGTGCTGGTCCTTCCACCGCCTGAGCTTTCCCTGGGCTACCAAACGCCCACCTGCGCTGCGCTCCCTGGCGATCACCCTGCGGCAGGCATCCAAAGACTTCCCAGGGCTCCGCTTTTCTACACCGGCAGTAGGGGAGAGCGTCACCATTGTCCATCCCATTACCGGTAGAGAGCATGTTCTGACCGTCCGGGAGTACGAGACCCAGGAGATGGAACAGAGCTGCTTTGGCAATGAGGAGATGGAATATCCTACTCATTACGCTGCCATGACCTATACGCTGGAGCCGGATATTGCAGATGATGGTTTCCGGTTGCAGGACTGTGACCGGGGAGATTCGCCCCGGGCCAAAGCTGTGGTTCCTGGTGGTCCTACGGCGGTGGGTTCCGCTATGGTGATGGGGATTATCGGCGGGGCGGACGGTCCCACGGCTTTCGTGGTGGGAAGCGGTTCCGCCCGGCTCCATGCCGCCTGTTCCGCTTTGCATTTTGACCCGGTAGACACTGTGACGTGGTATGCTATCTTTCGGGAGAAACTGCTGCCGGATTGCTCGGTAGAGTTGCTGTGACAACAGCAGAGAAGAAAGACCACCAGAATTTTCGGAGCATACATGAATTTTGCTGAGTTTAAAAATCAATTTTCCCTGTGCCTTGACCCACAGCAGGAGCAGGCGGTACAGGCGGTGGAGGGGCCGGTACTGCTGCTGGCGGTGCCCGGCAGTGGAAAGACTACGGTACTGGTGACCCGCCTGGGCTACATGCGATTTGTGAAGCATATCCCGCCGGAGCGCATTCTCACCATGACCTATACCGTGGCGGCGGCCCGGGATATGGGGCAGCGGTTTACCTCTTTTTTCGGAGAGGCGGCAGCGCAGGGACTGGAATTTCGCACCATCAACGGTGTGTGCAGCCGGATCATCCGGTACTATGAGCGGACGATGGGCCGCACTGCGTTTCGTCTTCTGGAGGACGGCAGTGAGAAGAGCACCCTTGTGGGAGAGATCTACCGGAACCTCACCGGTGAGTTCGCTGCGGAGAGTGCCATTAAAAGCCTGCAGACTGCCATTACCTACGCCAAGAACCAGATGCTCACAGGGGACGAGCTGGAACAGGTGGAGGCGGAGGGAGTCGATTTTCCGGAGTTCTATCAGGCCTATTGCCAAGCTCTGCGAAAACGGCAGCTGATGGATTACGACGACCAGATGGTGTACGCACTGCAGATTTTGCGCCAGTATCCCCAGATCCTGGAGGCATTCCAGCAGCGGTACCACTATTTCTGCGTGGACGAGGCCCAGGACACTTCCCGCATCCAGCATACGATCATCCGGCTCCTGGCGAAACGCAGTGGGAATCTCTTTATGGTGGGGGATGAGGACCAGAGTATCTATGGCTTCCGTGCCGCCTATCCCCAGGCCCTCACCCAGTTTGACACCGTCTATCCTGGCGCCCGTGTGCTCTTTATGGAGCGCAATTACCGCTCCACCCAGCAGATCGTGACGGCGGCGGACCGTTTTGTCCAGAAAAACAAGAACCGCCGCCCCAAGGAGATGAAAGCGGTCCGGGGGAGCGGCCCAGCGGTCCGGGAGATCCCGCTCTATGACCGGCAGAAGCAGTATGAGTATCTCTGCAGCACAGCAAGAGATTGCGCTGTGGAGACTGCTGTGCTTTACCGGGATAACGACAGTGCGCTCCCTCTGCTGGATCTTTTGGATCGCCGGAATATCCCTTACCGCTGCCGCCAGGTGGAGAGCTTGTTTTTTACCAACCGGGTAGTGCGGGATATCATGGATATCATTCACTTTGCTCAGGCCCCCGGCGACGGGGAGCTCTTTATGAATATCTACTATAAGCTGGGAGCGGGCATCAGTCGCACCCTTGCCCAGGAGGCGACCTGGAATGACCGGGCAGGGGACACGATCCTTGCCTATATAGCTGACCTTCCGGAGGCATCCCCCTGGACCAGAAAGCAGTGCCGTGCGCTCCAGACCCACCTGACCAATCTCCTTCATGAACGGGCGGACAAGGCGGTATACCGTATCGTGCACTTTATGGGCTATGGGGCCTACCTGGAGGAGCGAGGTGGGGATCTGAGCAAGGCGGATATTCTGGAGGCTCTGGGAGCCCAGGAACCTACCCCGGTACGGCTTCTGGAGCGATTGGAGGAGCTGCGGGATGTGGTGCAGGCAGGGTCTACAGACCGGGACAGCAAATTCGTCCTTTCCACGATCCACTCCAGCAAGGGACTGGAATATCAGCGGGTGATCCTGATGGATGTAGCGGACGGCCTGCTGCCCAAAACCCTGCCGGAGGAAGATGCGCCGCCGGAGGAGTGGGATGCCTACGAGGAAGAGCGGCGGCTATTCTACGTAGGGATGACCCGGGCCAGGGAGGAGCTGGATATCGTTACTTTCCGCAAGGTGGGACTGACCTCAACTTTTTCCCGGGAAATCTTCCCGCCAAAACGGCAGAGTGTTCCGGCAGCCCCCAAGCCTGCACCGGTGAAGAAAGCGAATGAAGAGCAGATCACAGTGCAGGCCAAGGCTTATCTCCCCGGAGTAAAGCTGCTGCACAGAGCTTTTGGGCCGGGGACATTAGTGAGCCGTAGCGGAGATATCGCTGTAATTGAATTTGACAGCGGAGAGAGCAAAAAGGTGGCTCTCTCGGTGGCTCTGCGGGCAAAGCAGCTGCGTCTTGAGGCATGACGATTTTCTTTTGCATATGGAATAATAAAAGGAGTTCTCATATGACAAAAATAGTACCTATGCAGAGCTTATACTGCTCCAGGCAGGATGAAAAAAAGATCTGCAGCTTTGATATAGAAGTGGTTTCTGCGCCCACTACCCCGCTGATCCATCCTATGTCTCGATTCTGGATGGTCGACAGTGGGGAAGGGGAGCTGCTGCTGAATAACCGGAGGTATCCTCTGAAGCCCGGTACGCTGGTATCTGTACTGCCTTGGCAGATCACAGATATCGTGGAGGTAAAAGCGCCCCTTCGTCTGCTGATCCTGGTATATTATTTTGACAATGTCCATGAGATCATCAAAACATTTTATAACCCGGGAAACACGCCTCTTTCCGTCATGCAGGCGATGGCTCATCAGCCGGTGATCCAGCTGCCGGAGGCGGCAGCCGCATCTGTATCTGGGCTTTTCCTGCAGATCCGGGATGAAGTAGGTATGGATTCCACACCAACTCCTCAGGATATGGAGCCGCCGGCAGGAGCTCTGGGGAATCTCTACATCACCAACAAACTGATTGAGATCATCATATGTTTTCTACGGGAACAGAGCCGGAAAGAGGCTCTGCCGGAGGAGAAACCGACAGACCCCAGCCAGATCCTTTTGTATCTGTACAGCCATTTAAATGAGAAGATCACTCTGGCCCAGCTGTCAAAGATTTTCTTCATGAGTGAGTCTGCCATCAGCGCCTATATCACCAGTACTACCGGCCTGTCCTTTTTCGATCTCCTCAACGAGATGCGTATTGGAAAGACCATCAACTATTTGCTGTATACGGATTTTACGCTGGAGGAACTGGCGGAGATTTTGGGGTTTGTAGATAGCGCACACATCAGCAAGGTGTTTCTGACCAGGATCGGTATGAATGCCAACGAGTTTAGAAATACCTATCAAAATGTGGGAAATATGTGCCATATCAGGGACAGAAAGGACTTTTATGCCCTTGTGTCCTACATTTATCGCCATTATAGCGAGGACCTGCGCCCGAAGGAGGTAGGAGAAAGGTTCCATCTGTCTCCCCGGGAATTGAACCGTATTCTGCTCTATCAGGTAGAGATGGGATTTTCTGAATTTTTGAATTTTGTGCGGGTCAACAGAGCGTCGGAACTGCTGCTTGAAAGTGACAAGACCATTCTGGAAATTGCACTGGAGGTGGGATTCCACTCGGAAAAAACCCTGAACCGGCATTTCCTCCGGTTTCGTGCCATGACGCCGGGGAAGTTCCGCAAGACAGTTGAGCTGCAAAAACCGCAGTAAGATATCATCCAACTGGTACAAAATAAAGAGATCCGTGGAGAACACCGAACGACAGCCGGTTCTTCTCCACGGATCTTTTATTTATCATACGAAAATTCTTTGCGGCCTTACTTCATCACGCCAAGACCTTTGGCAACGATAGTAATGAAATCCTGCACATTGGTCACAACAGTGGTGGCGGAGAGGCTTCCACGGTCCAACAGTTTGTTTACCACAAATTCATCTGCATCCACCGTGTACAGGAATACCGGACGGATGGTGCCATCCTCCAGGACCCGGAAAGATGGCGTCATATTTCCGGTGGCAATGGTGTGCAGCATGGTGGCAAGGCAGATCACGGTAGTGGCCTTTTTCACTACCTGCCGCATGGCACGCTGTCCTTCATAGGCATCCCCGATCACTTCCGGCAGGGGGCCGTCGTCACGAATGGAGCCGGTGAGTACAAAGGGAATATTATTCTTAACGATGCTGTACATGATCCCATTGTCGATCTGATAGTCTTTTATGAACTGCGGAATGGAACCGCTTCTCCGCACTTTGTTGATCACATCCAGATGATTGTAATGGCCGTTAGGCTGGGAGAGTTGGGTATAGATATCCTGCCCCAGGGCAGTGTGCAGCAGTGCTCCCTCCAGATCATGGGTAGCCAGGGCGTTGCCGGCCAGCAGACCGTGGGCGTAGCCGTTTTCTACCAGCGCCTGCATCGCGGCTCTTGCGTCTGCGTCAAAAGCAAAGGCCGGGCCCATTACCCATACAATATTCCCGTGTTCCTTTTCATGCTTCAGCAATTCAAACAAACGGTCATAGTCTCTGGCATAAGAAGTTTCCCGGCTTCTGCCCTGGCGGAATACGAACTGATCGTCCATGTGTTCCCCAGGAACCTGGAAGCCGCTGCAGTGCATATAGATCCCTTCTTCGCACCGCTCCGTCCGTCCGAGGATCACCTTATCTCCTTTACGGATGTTCCGGTTTTCCACCACGGCCAGGTGGCCGTCGTCGCAGATCACAACGCTGGAATCCATGCGGCTCTCCTCGGCCAGAACCCATTTTCCATTGACCTTAAAATACTCGGGATACATGGAAGTGCTGTGGTAGTTGTCCGGCGCGACACCATCCATTTCCGCTATGGCAAAGGCCGCATCGGGAGCATTTACAAACTGCGGCAGGGAAAAGTCGGGTGCGTAATATTGGGGCATTTCAAAAGGCATGACAGTTCCTCCTGTATCTGACGGTTGATCTCTGATGGAAGGGAGACTATGTCAGCAGAGTGTGGCGTAAATAACCGCCTTGATGGTATGCATCCGATTCTCCGCTTCATCAAATACCACGGATTGCTTGGATTCAAACACTTCATTGGTCACTTCCATCTCAGGAATACCAAATTTTTCCGCGATCTGAGCACCGATGGTGGTCTTGGTATCGTGGAAGGAGGGCAGGCAGTGCATAAAAATCGCCTCAGGCTTGGCCAGCTCCATCAGATTTTTATTTACCTGATAGTTCCGCAGCAGTTTGATGCGGGACTCCCATACTTCATCCGGCTCACCCATGGATACCCAAATGTCAGTGTAGATCACATCGGCCTGGGATGCGCCTTCTGTTACATCCTCCGTCAGACGGACGGTGCAGCCGTTCTCGGCAGCAATCTTTTTGGCCTCATCTACCAGCCATTGGGCAGGAAAGAGCTCCTTGGGGGCGCAGGCTGTGAAGTTCAGGCCCATCTTGGCACAGGCTATCATCAAAGAATTGCCCATATTATTTCTGGCATCGCCCATATAGGTGAAGTTCAGGCCCTTCAGATGGCCGAACTTTTCCTCCATGGTCAGGAGGTCTGCCAGCATCTGGGTGGGATGGAACTGGTCTGTCAGCCCGTTCCATACAGGAATGCCGGCATATTTTGCCAGTTCCTCCACGATCTGCTGATCAAAGCCTCTGTACTCAATACCATCATACATTCTTCCCAGTACTCTGGCTGTATCCGGGATGCTCTCCTTTTTGCCCATCTGGCTGCTGCCCGGGTCCAGATAGGTCACACCCAGGCCCAGATCCATACCGGCCACCTCAAAAGAACAGCGGGTACGGGTGGAGGTCTTTTCAAAGAGCAGGACGATATTTTTGCCCTTCAGATAGCGGTGGGGGACGCCATTGCGCTTCATGTTCTTAAATTCCTTGGCCAGATCCAACAGATAGCGGATCTCTTCCGGCGTGTAATCCAAAAGCTTCAAAAAGTGTCTGCCGCGAATATTGACTCCCATGGTATTTCTCCTTTTCTGTTTGTTCTGTTACATATCCTCACGGATCAAGGGCATGCTCATGCATCTGGGCCCGCCTCTGCCCCGGGACAGTTCGGAACTGGGCATTTCCAAAACCTGGATGCCGTTTTCCTCCAATACCCGGTTGGTAATATAGTTACGATCATAGACTACCACTTTTCCCGGTTCAATGCAAAGGGTATTGGAGCCGTCGTTCCACTGTTCTCGCTCAGCGGCGATTCGATCTTTTCCGCCGCAGTGGATCATGGTCACATGATCCACTTCCAGGCAGGATGCAAGAACCTCGGACAGGGGGGAATCCAGCTGTGTTACATGAAGGGTATCTTTTCCTGTGTTGTTCCTGCGGATCTTATAGATACGCAGGCTCCCCAAAATCCCGGGATGAATGGTAAATTTGTCATAGTCCACCTGTGTACAGACCGTATCCAGGTGCATATAGGCGCGTATGCTGGGAATGTCCAGGGCCAGGACGGTATCGATCTCACAGGTGGGGTCAGAAAACATGTTCTGGGCCAGAATCTCGATGGCTTCCGGTGTAGTCCTCTGAGAGATCCCCACCGCCAGGACGTTTCGGCTTAAATTAAGAATATCGCCGCCTTCAATAGAGAAGGGAAAGTCCCGCTGATAGTATCGCGGCGTCCCTGCAAAATCCGGGTGGTATTCCAGAATATATTGCCCGAAGATAGTCTCACGTCTTCTGGTTTTGGAGTACATACAGTTGAGGCTCACGCCTTTCCCAATCGTAGCGAAGGGGTCACGGGTAAAATACAGGTTGGGAATGGGGTCCATAATAAAGCGGCTGCTTGTCCGAACAAGGTCTACCAAGGGGCTGCTGACAGCAGACTGGATTTCTTTCATCCCCACACCTGACATCAGCTTCAGGACGAGCTCCTTTTCATCCTTGATATCCATCAGCAGATCATACAGCTGCTGGCTGAACTTCTTGGCTGTGCTGCCGCTTTCCTGAATGAATTGGCGGACAAAAGTCTCCTTCAGATGCTGATCCTGTTTCAGGACCTCCGCAGTCAGATCCTCCAGATAGGTTACCTCTACACCGTTCTCCTGCAGAATTCCGGCAAAAATGGCATGCTCTTTCTGCGCTGTCTCCAGGTAGGGAATATCGTCGAACAGCAGCCGTTCCAGTTCCTCTGGCACCAGGTGTTCCAGCTCCACGCCGGGCTTATGGAGCATCACAGTTTTCAATTTCCCAATTTCACTGGTCACATTGATCGACATGCTTTTTCTCCTTTGTTGCTGCACATGGCTTATGAGTAAATTATATGGTATTTTCTTTGGGAATGTCAGTCATATGAACGTAAAAAAATAGTATTTAAACTGGTACTTCAGAGTGGTTCACATGGAAAGATCCCTATTCTTTTTAACCGAAAGACTGGTTTTTTATGTGATAATGGGGCTTGCGATATTTTAAAATACAAAAATATTGGAAGATTTTGTCCGGGATTGCTGCTGATTTTCTCACGGACAAAAGGAACGTACAGATTCTTCGGTACCGATATCGGTGAGAAGGCCCTTCAGTTCCGGCCAGGGCATGGAGTAGCGCTGGCTCAGATAGCGGAGGGAGGCGCCCAATTCACCGTCAGGCCCGCCGTACTGGCTGATGATCCAGGATGCCAGCTTGGGGTTGGGCTTGGTGATGCGGACGGGATATTGCAGCCGTTTTTCATAAACAAACATTATTTCTGCCCTCCCATATTTTCCCAGGGCCAGGGATCATCCAGCCATGTATATCCTCCGGCAAGAGTGACTGCCGTCTGCTGCAGAGGACCATAAGCTGCCTCATATCGCTGACGGCCATCCTTGGCCAGCGTGACGTAGTTGGTATAAAGCTGAAGAGCCTCTTTATCGTCCCTGTGAGTGTCCAGGTAAAGACCCAGCTCTGTGATGGCAAAGTCCAGAGCCATCAGCTCACACAAGGCTGTGTTGCTGCACTGCATACGCGCTTGCGTCGCTTTGAAAAAGGGAAGATGCAGTCCGGGGAAAAGCGTACCGGCTGCCAGCCCTTCTTTTTGATCATAACGCTTGGGGTTCTCGCCCTGCTGGGCCACGTAAGGGAACACCATGCTGGCACATGCGCCAGGGAGTGCGCCTTCTGTGACACCGCAGGCGGTGGAGTTTTTCGTCTCCAAGGGTAGATGCCTCCTTCGGGGAAGATAGAGGTGCGTAGATGCGCCTCCAGACCATCCTATGCTTCCTTCCTGCAGGAGGGAACTGACGGCATAGTCTGATCAGCTGGTGCATACAGTGCATGGGGGGTGTTCATATTGTTCCTTACCTTTAAAAAATGGACCGCCATCTATATTTTTTGCCTTTTAGGACTGTTTATCGGATTTGCGGCTATTTTATGGCATGGCAATGCAGTGAACGTGTCCAAAAATGTTGTACTGACGGAAGAGAGCCCCATCCTGATCATTGATGCCGGCCATGGCGGAGAGGATGGGGGAGCGGTGGCTGCGGACGGGACTGCAGAGGCCGGCATCAATTTGGCCATTGCCCTCCAGATGGAGGAACTCTCCCATCTGCTGGGGCGGGAGGTGGTCCTCACGCGCCGCACAGATATCTCTCTGCATGGAGAAGGCGCTCAGACCATTGCGGAGAAGAAGCGGGATGATTTGAAAAACCGCGTGGCTTTTTGCAATGAAATTGGCCAAGGCGTACTGATCAGTATCCATCAGAACAGCCTCCCGGAGTTTCCCAGCACCAGAGGGGCTCAGGTGTTCTATGGCTCCGCTGAGGGGAGTGAGGCACTGGCAGAAGGGATGCAGACCTATCTCAATCAGACAATAAATGAACGGGAAAAGACCTGCCGCCCCACTGGGGATGGTGTGTATTTGCTGGAGCATACAGAATGCCCGTCTATATTGGTAGAGTGCGGCTTCCTGTCCAACAGCCAGGAGCTGCAGGCGTTAAAAGACCCGGCATACCAGACGAAGCTGGCTTGTATCATGCTGTGTGCAGCGATCGACATGACGGAGGGAAACGGCCAGGGATAAGAAAGGGACTTTCCAAAAGCGGCGTATCTGTATTATAATGCTGTTGTCGCGATGCAAGAGGATCGGGACGGCAGGGAAGCGGAGTACTCTTCCGAATCTGAGAAACGGAGCGTTATGATACGATGGCAGGGAAGGTCAAAACCATCTTTTATTGTACTGCATGCGGAAATGAGACGCCGAAATGGGCAGGCCGTTGCCCGGCCTGCGGTGCGTGGAACACGGTGGTGGAGCAGGAAGCTGTGCCGCAGACCAGGACAGCAGGCCGCTCCAGTGGCGGAAAACGCGTAAAGGCTGTACACATTACAGATATTGAAGAAAGCCATGAGATACGGTTTCCTACCGGGATGGGGGAGTTGGATCGCGTGTTGGGCGGCGGAGCGGTAAAAGGCTCTCTCGTCCTGGTAGGCGGTGCTCCCGGTATTGGTAAATCCACGCTGATGCTTCAGATATCCAGCAGCCTTTGCCGCTTCTGTAAGGTGCTTTATGTCTCTGGTGAGGAATCGGTAGGGCAGATCAAGCTGAGGGCGCAGCGCCTGAATGCCCTGCAGGAAGCTCTCTTGGTGTTATCTGAGACTAACTTGACAGATGTTCTGGCCTCAGTGGAAGAAGAGGTACCGGACACCTTGATCATAGACTCTATCCAGACGCTGTATGATCCGGAGCTGGACAGTGCGCCCGGCAGCGTGACCCAAGTCAAAGGATGCACGATGGCGCTGATGCAGCTGGCAAAAAGTCAGGGGATCACGGTATTTGTGATTGGCCATGTGAATAAGGAAGGTTCCATTGCAGGGCCTAAGGTCCTGGAACATATGGTGGACTGCGTTCTGTATTTTGAGGGCGATCAGCATATGAGCTACCGGATCCTTCGGGCGGCGAAAAATCGTTTTGGCGCAACCAATGAGATCGGCGTATTCGAGATGCAGAACCACGGGCTGGCAGAAGTGGAGAATCCCTCTCAGATGCTGCTTTCCGGACGGCCGGAAGGAGCGCCCGGGACCTGTGTCACATGTGTGATGGAGGGGGCAAGACCGGTATTGGCGGAGATCCAGGCCCTGCTGGCGCCTGCGGCCTATGGCGGAGGGGCACGCCGTTCCTGCAACGGTTTTGACTACAACCGTGCGGCTATGCTGTTGGCGGTATTGGAGAAGCGGGGCGGACTGAAAGTATCGGTCTGCGATGCCTACATGAATATTATCGGAGGATTGACGCTGGATGAACCGGCAGCAGATCTGGCAGCTATTTTGGCATTGGCATCCAGTTATCTGGACAAGCCTATACCGGAGAATACAGCTGCGGTGGGAGAGGTTGGCCTTACAGGTGAGCTGCGGGCGGTGAATGATTTGGATCAGCGTCTCAGTGAGATCCGGCGTTTGGGGTTTGGCACCTGTGTCGTACCCAAACGGCGCGGAAAGCGTCTGACAGCACCGGAGGGATTGACCCTGATCGAGGCGGCCCACATTGGGGAAGCGATCCGCGCGGTCCTGGGGAAATAATGTTTTGTTATGGTAAATCAGAAACGCCGGACAGCAGTAAAGGAAAGCTGTCCGGCGTTTTGTTTTATTGAATGGAGCACGGACTGGGATCGGGAGAAACGTTGACAAGGCTTTTGGCCGATGATAGACTGGAACAAGCAAAATATTTACCATTAAGGAGGAAAGCACTGATAACAGAGGGCTGTTCGAACTGCGTTCTGCATACGTTTGCGGCGACACGCTGGCTGGTAATGATACGAAGCACGCTGACATAAGAGACCGCTGGAGGGAAGAGGCAAAATGAGGTCCACATATAATTGAACAAAATAAAAATTTTGTTCAATTTAGGGGAGAGGTTTACGCCATCTCTTCTCAAAAATCCCTCTCAGCGGCGCTTAGGGCTGCTGTAGTGCGCCAAGTAGCGGCTGTAGCATTTTGCGATGTGATTTGCAGCTCTGACAGTTCTTTTATGTATTTTATCAGTGTGTCATACATACGATGATGGATTATCGGGATCAGGCACCGCAGATTCTCTGCGACTTCCTGGCTTACCATGAGACGATCAAAGCTCATTCCCAGAAAACTGTTGACGAGTATTTTCTGGATCTTCGCAATTTCTTTCGCTATCTGAAGCAGTCCCGTGACCGCAGCCTGCGTGAACAGCCATGGGACGAGATCTCCATTATGGACGTGGACATCTCCTTTATCAGAAAAATCACATTGACAGAGGTTTATGGGTATCTGACATACCTCAGCCGTGATCGGGCGCAGCAGCCTAACAGCAGCCATACTGGGTATGGTTTGTCGGCAGCTACCCGTGCCAGAAAAATTGCCACACTTCGTTCATTTTTTAACTATCTTACTACAAAAGTACATTTATTGGATGTAAACCCAATAAAAGACCTTGATTCTCCTAAAATTAAGAAGGATCTGCCCCGATATCTTACATTGGATGAGAGCATCGAATTGCTGGAGAGCGTGGATGGCCCCCAGCGGGAGCGGGATTACTGTATCCTTACGCTGTTTCTCAATTGTGGGCTGCGGATATCAGAGCTGATCGCCTTGGATCTGGAAGATGTCCAGGGCGATGCGCTGCGTATCCTAGGTAAAGGCAACAAAGTGCGTATCGTATATCTCAATGAGGCCTGCAAGGCGGCTTTGGCTGACTATCTGGCCGTGCGCCGTCCTATTATCGGGCGGGATCAGGACGCTATGTTTCTTTCCTCACGAAATCAGCGCATCAGCCGTTCCACCGTCCATGCTTTGGTAAAAAAGCATCTTTTGCAGGCAGGCTTGAATAGCCGCGAATATTCGGCCCATAAGCTTCGCCATACAGCCGCCACGCTGATGTTGCAAAACGGCGTGGATGTAAAAGCGGTCCAGGAGGTTTTGGGCCACGAGCATCTTAACACCACAGAGATCTATACGCACATTGATAACGATGCTCTCCGCGTAGCAGCCAGAGCCAACCCTTTGGGCAGAGTAAAGCGCAGTGAGCGGAAGAAAAAGGATGAGTAGCGCAAAAGAAATGATCTCTGCCCCTCCCCTCTCCCCTTTTTATGATACCAAATAAAAAACCCGTATCCGTATTCGGAACTGAATATGGATACGGGTTTGTCGTTTAAACAGCTATTGTATATGCCTTCACTTCAATGTGACGCGAAGGGTATTGAGCACACAGATCATACATACGCCTACATCAGCAAATACTGCGGCCCAGAGTTCTACCAGGCCCAGTACCGACAACAGCATGACAGCTGCCTTGAAGCAGATGGAGAAAACGATGTTTTCTGTGGCAATACGGCGGGTCCGACGGGCTATACGGATACCGGCAGGGATCTTGCTGGGCTCGTCACCCATGATGATCACATCTGCTGTCTCGATGGCGGCGTCTGCGCCCAGACCGCCCATCGCTACGCCGATGTCTGCAGCCGCCAGAACGGGGGTATCATTGATGCCGTCTCCAGCGTAGACCAACTTGCCTTTTTGACTGAGATGGCCTTTCAGCCGCTCCAGTTCATGCAGCTTGTCGCCGGGGAGTAGCTGTCCCACAGCGGTATCGATTCCCAGCTCACGACCGATCTCCTGAGCAGCCTGGAGACTGTCGCCGGAGAGCATCGCTGTCTCCCGGATGCCCATAGCCTTCAGATCATGAATAGCCTTTTTGGCATCTGATTTGGGAGCATCCCGCAGCAACACAGCACCCTGATAGATGCCGTCAGCAGCTACATAGACAGCGGTGGCTGCGCCGATGTCCAGATGGGGGACCTGAATACCGGCCTCCGCCAGGAAGTCTGCCTTGCCGGCCAGAATTCGGCGACCTTCGGATAGAACAGATACACCGTGACCGGGCTTCTCCTGATAATCCTCGATAGCCGATGAAGCAGGCTGCCCCCCATGGGCGGCAATAATGGACTGTGCCAGCGGATGGGTAGAGCGGGATTCAGCCAACGCTGCCAGCTCCAACAGGGCCTCCTGAGAGACATCGGGCGCGGTAACACACTGCGACACGGTGAAATGACCTTCTGTAAGGGTACCAGTTTTGTCAAAGGCTACGATTTCCGCCCGGGCCAGGGTATCCAGATAGTTGCCGCCTTTGACCAGTATGCCTTCCCGGGATGCACGCCCGATACCGGCGAAAAAGCTCAGAGGAACAGAGATCACCAGCGAGCAGGGGCAGGAAATAGCCAGGAAACACAGTGCGCTGTAGATGGCATTTTCCCAAGTCATCAAGCTGAACAAAGGCGGGATCACCGCCAACAGGGCTGCGGCGATAACCACGATGGGGGTATACACCCGGGCAAAACGGGTAATAAACTTTTCGCTGGCGGCCTTCTTTTCTGAGGCGTGCTCCACCATTTCCAGGATCTTGCTGGCGGTAGATTCACCAAAGGACTTCTCCACCCGCAGCTCCAGCGCTCCGCTGAGGTTGATGCAGCCGGCCATGACGGCGTTTCCCACCGAGACTTCCCTGGGCATGGATTCGCCGGTGAGAGCGGATGTATCAAGCTGTGAAACGCCTTCCTGGATGGTGCCGTCCAGAGGGATCTTTTCTCCCGGACGGACCAGAATGGTGGACCCTACCGCTACACTGCGGGCATCCACTTCCCTGATCTGTCCGTTTTCTACCAAGTTGGCTTTGTCAGGACGCACATCCAACAGGGCGGAAATAGACTTGCGGGAAGATGCCACAGCCTTGCTCTGCAGATATTCTCCCAGCCGGTAGAGCAGGAACACCAGGATACCTTCCGGGATCTCTCCGATACATACAGCGCCGATACCGGCTATGGTCATAAGAAAGCTTTCGCCAAAGATATCGCCTTTGCGGATGTTGTTGGCCGCTTCCACCAATACGTCAAAGGCGACTAAAAGGAAAGCAGCCAAGAGGATCACAAAGGAAGGTGTACCGCTGAAAAAGAATTTTCCCACCACCAGAAGGACCGCTCCGACGGCAAGGATGATAAGCTCCTTCTGGGATGGCTCATGCTCATGGTCATGGCCGCAGCAGGAACATCCGTGATGTCCGTGGTCGTGCTCGTGACAGCAGTCGTGTTCATTGTGATCGTGGTGGTGTTCATGGTGATGCTCGTGCGTGTGGTCATGGCAGCATGCGCAGCCGTTCCCCTCGCACACATGGCTGTGTGCGGCCAGTGCCTCATTGTTTTTGCTGTCCATAGTTTTTACCCCTCCCGTTCTTCCATTACATGGTCAAATGCCATGGCAAAAATTTCTCCTATGTGGGCGTCATCCAGAGAATAGTAGACGACTCTCCCCTGCTTGCGACTCTTTACGATCCGGGACACCTTTAAAAGACGCAGCTGGTGACTGATGGCGCTTTGGGTCATATTCAGCAGCGCAGACAAATCACAGACGCACATCTCCTCAATGTTGAGGGCGCAGATGATCCTGGCTCTGGTGGAGTCGCCAAACACCTTGAACAACTCTGAAACTTCATATACCGGGTCCTCATCCGGCATTTTTTCTTTGACTCTTGCAAGGACATCTTCATGAATAACAGGAACTTCGCATATCTCCAGATTTTCTCTCTCACGGTTATCTGGCATATGATCCCTCCTTCGATAGATGACATCATGAGTTGATTGGCGACTGCATGTATGTCTGATGAATATATGAGCACTTGTTCATGCTTTCATATTATATGCAGCGAGAGCCTTTTGTCAAGAGCGTTTTGAGAAATTTTTATGGTCTGTGAAGTGCGAATAAAAAAGGGGCTGCCTGCATTGCAGGCAGCCCCTTTTAAAAGGAGATCAATGTGAACGCGTATATTACGCTTTGCCGTCGCAGCCCAGCACGTTGATGAGCTTGTGCTTGACCAGCTCCTTGATGTTGGCGCGGGCGGGCTTGAGGTACTCACGGGGATCGAACTTGTCAGGATGCTCGTTGAAGAACTGACGAATGGTACCGGTCATGGCCAGACGCAGATCGGAGTCGATGTTGATCTTGCAGACGGACATGGAAGCGGCCTTACGCAGCTGCTCCTCGGGGATGCCCACAGCATCGGGCATCTTGCCGCCGTTGTCGTTGATCATCTTCACGAACTCCTGAGGCACGGAAGAAGAGCCGTGGAGCACGATGGGGAAACCGGGCAGACGCTTGGAGACCTCTTCCAGCACGTCGAAGCGCAGGGGCGGGGGAACCAGGATGCCCTTCTCATTGCGGGTGCACTGCTCGGCAGTGAACTTGTAAGCGCCGTGGCTGGTGCCGATAGCAATGGCCAGGGAGTCACAACCGGTCTTGGAGACAAACTCCTCCACCTCTTCGGGACGGGTATAAGAAGCGGCATGAGCAGCCACCTTCACGTCATCCTCGATACCGGCCAGGGTACCCAGCTCAGCCTCGACCACGACGCCGTGATCGTGGGCGTACTCAACGACCTTCTTGGTGATCTCAATGTTCTCCTCGAAGGGCTTGGAGGAAGCGTCGATCATAACGGAAGTAAAGCCGCCGTCAATGCAGGACTTGCAGGTCTCGAAGTCGGGGCCGTGGTCCAGATGCAGAGCGATAGGAATATTGGGGCACTCGATGACAGCAGCCTCTACCAGCTTCACCAGATAGGTGTGGTTGGCATAGGCGCGGGCGCCCTTGGATACCTGGAGAATCAGAGGAGCGTTGACCTCGCGGGCAGCCTCGGTGATACCCTGGACGATCTCCATGTTGTTGACGTTGAAAGCACCGATGGCATAGCCGCCGTCATAGGCCTTCTTGAACATTTCCTTTGTAGTTACAAGGGGCATATAAAAGTCCTCCTATATCTGAAAGTGTACTTATATTTTACCACGATTTCCCCGGATTGCAACGGCTATCTGCTGGAAAACTAGTACAGATAGCAGGAGGTTCTGCCGGATAAATTAAGCAATTTGTTACAATATACACCATAATCCGACAGATATGAGTAACTTCCGTGCAAAAGTGCTGTTTACAAGGACATGGCAAAATGATAAGATAATGACAAATCAAATTATGGAGGTATCTTTCCATGAATGTTCTCAAAGGCGCCTGCATTATCGGCCAGTCCGGTGGCCCCACTTCCGTCATCAACGCCAGTGCCTATGGTGTGATCCGCACTGCTCTTGACAGCGATGTAATCACCAAGGTCTATGGCGCAGAGCACGGCATCAAGGGTGTGCTGGGTGACCGCCTTTTCGATATGTCTCAGGAGGATGCTGAGGAGCTGGAGCTGCTGCTGTACACCCCCTCCTCTGCCCTGGGTTCCTGCCGCTATAAGATGGCTGATCCCGATGTGGATGACACTGACTACAAGCGTATCCTGGAGATCTTCAAGAAGTATGATGTCCGTTACTTCTTCTACAATGGCGGTAACGACTCCATGGACACCTGCAACAAGATCAGCAAGTATATGCAGAAGGTTGGCTATGAGTGCCGTGTGATGGGCGTGCCCAAGACCATCGACAATGACCTCTTTGGTACTGACCACTGCCCCGGTTACGCCTCTGCTGCCAAGTATATCGCCACTTCCTGCATGGAAGTCTATCATGACGCCCGGGTCTATGATACCGGTATGGTGTGCGTCATCGAGATCATGGGCCGTCACGCCGGCTGGCTGACTGCTGCTGCCGGTCTTGCTACCGCCTACGGCGCTGGCCCCGACCTCATCTATATGCCTGAGACTGACTTCGATATGGAGAAGTTCATGGCTGATGTTAAGCGCGTCTATGAGGAGAAGGGTAACTGCATGGTGGCTGTCTCCGAGGGCATCCACTACGCTGATGGTTCTTTCGTCTCCGAGGCTAAGACCTCTGCTACCGATGGCTTTGGTCATGCTCAGCTGGGTGGTCTGGCTGCCCTGCTGGCTAACGCCGTCAAGGAGAAACTGAATGTCAAGGTCCGCGGCATCGAGCTGAGCCTCCTCCAGCGCTGTGGCGCTCACCTGGCCTCTCAGACCGATATTGATGAGTCCTTCATGTCCGGTAAGGCTGCTGTCGAGAACGCTGTGGCTGGTCTCACCGACAAGATGGTGGGCTTTGAGCGCAGCTACGAGAACGGCAAGTACGTCTGCCGTACCAAGCTCTTCAACCTCACCGATGTGGCTAACACCGAGAAGAAGTTCCCCCGCGAGTGGATCAACGCCGAGGGTAACGGCATTGAGAAGCCCTTCATCGACTATGCTCTGCCTCTGATCCAGGGTGAGACCAAGATGAAGAAGGTAGACGGTCTGCCCCGCTTTGCCAAGCTCAAGAAGGTCCTGGCCAAGTAAGAAAGCCGCTGACGGCAATGTAATCATATCCATTCTTTTTCTTGAAAGAAAAAGAATCAAAAAGAACTTTTGGGCAAAACGTTGTTTTGCCTGTCATATGAAAAAGAGATCCCCGGACTGCGGCAGCGGTCCGGGGATTTTTGTGCTGTTTTCAGGAGAGAAGATCGGCGTATCCGCTGTCCAGCACAGTGGCAATGTCCGCCAGGGTTGGTCCATAGTAGTGGTAATATTCCTCTTTGTGGGCTTTGAAGCCCAGAAGGAACTCCTCGGCCTCTTCCCTGCTCAGTTGATCCAGGGCATCGTTGAGATCTGCCAACTCCGTCAGAGATTTGTCGCCCAGGTAGTAGAAAAGAAGGTAGTTGTGGGTAAATCCCTCAGTGAGAGTCCAGGCACTCACCAGGTCAGAAACCGACGCAGTAGCCAGATCAAATGGCAGAGCTGCCGTATAGCCGCCAGTCCCCCTGTCACGAATCCGCCAGAGGTTTGCCTCCTGGTCCAGAACCACCAGCACCTCCTGCCCCCAGGCATAGAAGTCATCAAAGGCGGGCTGCTCCGACAGGCCGGAGCCCACCTGCCAATGGAAAGCCTCGGGGGCCATGGGATCGGTGATTCCTACATAGAGGCCCAGGGTGAAGCAGAAGTTGGGGTTCTCCCCGTACCAGGCGTCAAATACCCGCTGATCGTTTTCCTGGATCTTTGCGTCGTTGGGCTTCCACTCCAGAAAATCTGGAAGCTCCCGGTAGCCCTGAGCAATCTGCTTCGTCAGCGCAGCGGCTACCGTCTCTAGGTCCGTCACGGAACCGTCCACCACGGCGTTGTCCCACACGGCCTGGCCGATAGCGTCATCAAGGATAATGAGGAAATGACGGTAGATGTCGCTGCCCCAGTTCTCATCAGGTTCAGTACTGTCTGGGGTGCTGGCCCGCAGGTAGTGGAAAGCGCTGTCTTCTTCTATCCGCACCACTTCGCCGCCAGACCGGACAGAGAGGGATACGCCGCTTTGAGGATGGGACAGTGTCAGCAGATAGCCCTGCTGGCTGTTCCAGTCTCCCTCCTCCGCCTGGCTCCAGGTGTAGCTCACTGGCAGGTAATTGCCCACAAAGCTCACGTTGTAGGCGTTGCCCTGATGGATCGTATACGTCCACTGCTGGCCATCCTCCCCCTCTACCATAGCGGTGAAAGGCAGTACGGAAAGCCGCTCATAGGCCGTGCTAACCTGCTCGCCCAGCTGTTGCGCTGTTTGCAGCCACTGGGCATACCGGGAGAGGTTCTCCTCGGTAGATTCCTCCGGCGCATACGCCTCCCAATCCACCAGCCACCAGAGATCATCCTCCAGCCGTCCCAGCCGAGAGAAGGTAGATATCAGGTTTTCGTCGGTATTCATCAGCAGCCTGCTGTGTGATAGGTAGTCGTTTACTTTTTCCAGAAATGTAAGAATGGCCGTGGTATCAAAATGGTCGGAATTAAAAATATCAAAATCGAAAAATTGGACCTCCGCAGTCACCGGCTGACCGTTTTCCAGCCAGAACAATTCGTACCGGTACTGGCACTGCCCCTGGTACATGGTAGGGGTGTAACGCAGCAGGTACTCCTCCCCTTCCAGGGTACACAGGAACAGGGCGTTCCACCCCGCATGGCTGGTGTTCCCTTCCTCTGACCAGATCTGCTCTTCGGTTGCACCATCAGTTATAGTCAGCAGCCACAGATCCTCAGGCTCCTGATAAGTGACCGACAGAGAATCCGGTGTTCCGTCGTGGGTCAGATCGGCGGTGATAGTCTGCGGCGTGGTCTCCATGGTGGGCTGCTGCGCCTCCGCCGGTCGACCAAAAGCGCAGCCGACAGCTACCAGCGCCGCTAGGACTACCAGTACGGATACACTGACCAGGATTTTGGGCCGTTGGGCGATCCAGCGGATCCGCTCCTGGAGTCCCCGCTTGCTGCTGGTCATAGTGGTGGAGCAGGTCAGAAGGTCCCGGGGCCCCGGCTTGGCGCTTACCATGGCCAGCAGTGTCTCCCCGTAGGCCCGGCGTGCCCCGTCTCCCAGCCGCTCCAGAGTGGACGCATCACAGCAGAGCTCTCCGTCCCGACGACTGAGGACCACCGCGGCCCATACCAGGGGATTCCACCAGTGGATCGCCAGAGCTATGCATCGCAGCAGGCTCCAGATGTGGTCACCGTGGCGGTAATGGGTTTCCTCGTGGGCCAAGATGTGGCTTAGAGCGGTTTGGTCCTCCGCCGCTTCCGGCGTGAGATAGATAACCGGACGGAACAGTCCGAAGAGACAGGGTGACGGCAGACCCTCCGCCAGATAGACCGGGAGCGTGCTTTCTGCATCTGCCAGCGGCTGACGGATTCGTTTCATTTTCCGGTAAAAATGGAGGTTGGAGCACAGGAGCGCCAAGAGCGCTGTCGCCGCACCAACCACGTAAATCCCAGACAATACCTGACGCAGATTAGCATACAAGGCATAGGTGTAGACGCCGTCTTCCTCAATCACACCGCAGCCGGTATTATACTGAACGGAGAATTTGATGGTGGGGTTGAGATAGAAATTCCGATCCGTATAGGAGTAGGTAAAGACCTCACCGGGCTGGAAATTCTCCAGCATGCCGTCTACATCCTCTTGGGGGATCCCCTCCACCTTGCCGGTACGGATGGCGTAAAGATCCACCTCCTCCATGGCGCTCTCTACATCCGGTAGAGGTAAAGCGGTGACAGGCAGGGAAAACAGCTGTACCGGAATCAGCAGCCGCACCAATACAACCAGCCACAGGGCGTAGCGCTGCCATGGGGCGATCGGTAATTTACGCAGCAGGATCACCAGAACGATCAGCAGGCTGGCGCTAACGATCCATTCAAGCATCTTCACTGCCTCCCTTCCCTTGCTCTGCCTGGTCCAGGATGGCCCGCAACTGCCGAAGGTCCTCCTCCGTCAGCTCCTGACGTTGGGCCATAGCACTCATCATTAGTCCCACGCTGCCCCGGTACACACGGTCCAGAAAGCTGCGTGTCTCCGATACCACTGCTGCCTCACGCTCCACTGCTGGATAGTACCGCTTTCCCTTCCCCACAATTTCACAGTGAATCAGGTCCTTTTCTTCCATACGGCGTAAGGTGGTGATAGTGGTGCTTTTAGCCCATCCTACTTTTTTACCCAGTGTGGCCACCAGTTCCATTACTGTCTGGGGATTTTTCTCCCATAAACAGTCTAAAATGTTCCATTCGCTGCCTGTCAGATGGACAGCCATCGCAATACACCTCCTCTCTGGTTTACTCTGTAGACCAATTTTAACATGACTGGTCTACATTGTCAACCAAATATAAAATTAGTGTAAATATGAAGAAGGGAATTTTTGCGGGAACTGAATATAAATGTGACGATTCTGTGATGTTTCTTATCCATAAATATGGTATGATAGAAAAAACAAAGTGAAAAGGAGACAAGCCATGTACCGAGTACTGCTGGTAGATGACGATCCCCACATCCAAATCACCAACGAGGCGTTTTTAAAAAAGCAGGGATATCAGGTTTACCAGGCAAGAAATGGTACAGATGCTCTGATGATTGCAGAATCTGCCGCACTGGATGCAGTTGTACTGGATGTAGATATGCCGGGAATGGACGGGGTCTCTGTATGCCGCCGCCTGCGGGAGATCAGCAGTGTCCCTGTTATTTTTCTCTCTGCCTATGCGAAAACAGATGACCGTATCCGCGGTTTGATGGCTGGTGGTGACGATTATCTGGGTAAGCCCTACTCTTTGGTAGAACTTGAACTGCGTCTTCGGCTTCGGATCCAGCGGCGGAATCACGAAGAAAGCAGTGAGGTACTGCGGCGGGGGGCGCTGGAAATTGATCTTGGTCTCCGCGAAGTCCGTTATGAGGGTGTGACAGCAGATTTTACCACTCTGGAATTCGACCTGCTGGCTGTTTTGGCCAGGAATCCTGGCCAGGTGTTTTCTTATGAACAGCTTTATGACCGGGTTTGGAAATCGCCTATGCACCGTGGGCTTCACAATATCCAGGTCTGCATGGCACGGACACGGCAAAAGCTGGAGCAGCTGTGTCCTGGCATGCATTATATAGAAACGGTGCGGCGGAAAGGATACCGCTTCCGCGCTATGGAAGAAAATGAGGTACCTAGATGAGAAAATCATCCGGAAACCATCTGCTTTTTTTGTCTGGAACCTTACTGGCCGGAGTATTGATATGTGTATTCCTGTTCCAGATGGACAACAAATATACTGCCGCTCTGTCGGGAGGCTATGGATATAATGTTCTCCAGAATGATCTGGATCAGGTGGCCTTTCTGGTGGATGGATGGGAATACTACCCTGGCAGCCTTTTGGACGCGGAGGATTTTTCCGGTGGCATCTCAGCAGAAAACTATACCTACATCGGTCAGTACCCTAATTTTTCTGCTTACCTGGACAGCCCCTATGGAACAGCCACCTATCGCATTCTGCTGGAGAACAAGGGAGAAGCTACGAACGTCGCGCTGTATCTGCCGGAGCTTCTTTGCGCAGGGCGGATCTACATCAACGGCGTTCTGGTAGGAGAACAAGGCAGTATAGAGCCATATGATCCCTGGGTCACAGACGGGATATATACCTTTCAGGCCGAGGGAACAACAGAGATCATTGTACAGTGTGCCAACTATACCCATTACTACTCCGGCATGTATTACCCACCGGCAGTGGGCTCTTTACATGCTATCGAGCGGATGATCACCCTCCGGCTTCTGATCTATGGCCTTCTATGCTTCTCATCACTGTCCATTGCACTCTCCCATCTGATCCGATGGCTGCTGGGATGGGACAAGCTGACACGATGGATGGGCCTGTTGTGCCTGGCGTTCTCCTTGCGGGTGTGTTACCCGTTCCTGCGGGCAATGGGCATCCCTGTGATCCGGCCTCTTTATGCATTGGAGGATGTCTGCGGAAGCGCTGTATTGCTGTTTGCCATTTTACTGGCGGGTGAACTGGCTGGAGTGACAGACCGCCCATTCCATAAGCGTTTTTGTCTCCCGGCAGCGGCCGCTCTCTGTGCAGCCAATATCGTTTTTCCGCTGGCCGTTCTTCCTTATGTGCCTTCCCTGATTAATTTTTATGGAATTTTACTGTTCATTTGGAAACTGGCGGCGGGGATATATCTCATTGTACTGGCAGGCCGTACGCTTGGCTCTGATAGGCCGCTGGGACGCTACTTACTGTGTACCGGCGGAGCATATGGAATGTCTATTGCGGCATCCGTGATATTGGCCAACCGGTTTGAACCAATCTGCGGAGCCTGGCTGGAAGAATATGGCGGCTTTGCACTGGTGATGGGTTTTTCCGCCGTTATGATCCGGTGGGAAGTTCTGCTCACCCGGGAAAATCGGCATCTAACCCTTCACCTTCAGGAGGAGGTCGACCATAAGACGCAATGGCTGGAGACATTGTTGGCGGAACGTCGGGAATTGCTGGCTAATTTACTCCACGATCTTAAAAATCCTCTGGCTGCCCTGCACAGTTACGCTGAGCTGGTACGCAGAGGCGGGATCGCCCTGGACGATGTGACAGCCAGTTATCTGGACGCACTGACTGAACGGGCAGGGGCCGTGGAGGAGCGTTTTGACATTCTCCAAAGTTTTTCGCGGGGTGAACGCCGGGTATCTTCTCAGGAACCGATTTTATTGAACGCATTTTTGCGTCAGTTTTATCTTAATAACCAGCTGGATATGGAGATCACAGGCGTCGACTTTCATTTGAAGCTTCCCTCAACAGATATTATCGTGCGGGGCGACAAGGGACGTCTCAATGCTGCGTTGGAAAATCTCTGCTATAACGCCCTCTCTTTTACACCGGAAAACGGTACAGTAACGTTGGCGCTGAAACAGGAGGAGTCCTATGCAGTGATCACTGTACAGGATACGGGCATCGGTATCCCGGCGGAGAATCTTGCGCATATTTTTGACTGCGGTTTTACCGACCGTACTGATGATTCCGGTGATGGCCTGGGACTTTATATCGTGCGTACCATTGCCCTGGAGCATGGTGGGACGGTCAACGCTGTTTCTCAGGAAGGAAAAGGAAGTGTCTTTACACTGCGCCTTCCGATTTATTCACCGGATCGTCACTGACAGATGCATACAGAAAGCTGAATGCCCCCGGACGCAGAATTGATTGCGTCCGGGGGCATCTCTTGCTGCTAGTTTGATAAGGGCCGCAGCACGCCATGTACGACGAAACGGGCATTTTCAAACTCATAGCTGCAGGTAGAAAGCGTAAGTATCCTATCCGAAGCCATGGGCTCGACATCACTTTGGAACATTGATGCATCGGCAACAGATCCCAACCACTGGACAAATGCTTCCTCGTCAGAGAAAACCGTCTGCCACGCCTGGCCGTCTGTGCCGGTTACATAGCCTGAGAAAAGTTCTACTGTATAAGCACTCTCCGGCGTGATAAGAAGCATTTGAGGGTATTGATCGTAATAACTCTGCTCCTTGTATCCGGCCAGAGCGGCAAACATAGAGCCATTTTTTCGATAATGGCCGTAAATAATGGAGTTGCCACCGGAAAAGTCACAAGCTACGCGGCTGTCCAGAAATAGGCAGCCATTGGCGTTCTCCGTACCATCGAACAAATGGGTCAGGTAATATGCGTTATCCGTTCCCTGTACCACCGGATAGTTGATAGGTGTGCCTTCACAGCTCAGCCATGCCACGGTATCCTCGTTGATCTGAGTGAGTGCGTCAAAATCTATCTGGGGAAAAAGGGATTCTGCCTCCTCCTGCTCCGACGGATCTGATGAAACCACCGGAGACGGGATGGCTTCCTCTGCCAGAGCTGTGTAGACGGTACTGCTCTGCAGGGATTCCCTGCCGTACCGGTACAACTGCCAGCCGCTGTATGTCAGCAGTGTAAGGCAAAGGACGATCAAAAGTCTCCGAATGGTTTTCCGCATGGCCTTTTCTCCCTTTGTTCTGCCGTGACCCGCAGCTTACGATACTGCTGTATCGGTAAAACCGTCAGCTTCCGTGAAAGCAGGCTGTTCCTGAGCGGGTTGTTCCAGAAGTGGTTCCCATTTTACTGCTGTTCCCATGATGTCAATATAAGAGGGATTCCCCGACAGAAGCCAACCGGAGATCGTAAGACAGCCGGACATTGGATCGAAAATAATGCCGTCCGAATTACCTGCACCGTTGGTGAAAATGGTAAAAGACACGCCGTCTATCGTCACACTGAGGGTTTCCGGCAGGATATAGCCTTCCTCAGCTATCAAATACATGGTGCAGCTATCCCCTTTTGACCAAGTGCTGTAGGAACCGGCAGACATGACTGTAATATGCTCCAGGTATGTTGTCGTCACCTGAGGAGGATGGTATACAGGGGTAATGGTCAAAGTGAAAGAACCTGCATAGCCACTCCAGACATATTTTCCCAAAGTGGTACCTGCGGGGATGGTGAGCAGCGCGGAAACCAGAAGCAGTCCGCACAGGGATTTTCTACAGATCGCTTTTTTCAAATAGGCAAACATTTCATGTCTCCTTTACGCTGTCTGCTCCGCCTGCACGGAAACAGAAACCTGTACGGAAGCTTCCTCGTTGAGGATATTGGGATCGGCGGTAATAGTCAGGGTATGTGTATTGGTGCCGGATGTCCCTGCCTGGAATGTTCCGCCGGAAAATACATAAGAGGACCCGTCAAGCCAGGAAGCAACGTTTCCATCCAGAGTCAATGATATCCCTGTAGGCAATGCCCGATCGAGTGTGACAATCACATCATAGTGAACCGTTACCCAACTGTTGCCAGATACTGTAAAGGCATAAGACTGTGCAGTCTGCTGCGTGTTGCAGTCTATACTAAGGGTCCCGCTGTTTCCGTAAGTGGCTGTTACAGCAAACCCCTTCACCTGAAGATTTGTTGTGCCGGAATCTGCCGTTGCGTAGCGGGAAAAACTGATTCCGGTGGTCACCAAGGTACAGACCAACAGATAGGCCAGATAGACGTGGAGCGGCAGTTTGCGGCTCCGCAGGCAGAAACGGCGTTTATTTTTTTCTACCATTGTCATCCCCCTCACTAACCGTTCTTTTTTCTGGTGGAGAAGTCAACTTTATAAGCAGCAGCCCTGTCAGCACCAGACATGTCATGCCCAGCGGTGTTTTCAGCCAGGCGATCCAGGTTCCTATGCCGGGAATATGCCATACGACCTTCCCAACGATCTGATCTGGCGGTACCTTCTCTGCATCATTGGTGTTATTTGCATCGCCCCGGGTGACGAATCCTTCCTCTGTTTCACCCACAATGCGGTGGGTCACCAGGTTCTCACCACTTTGAAACGTGATGATATCCCCTGTACCATAGCTCTCCCCTTTCCGAATCACCAGCATATCGTCTATGGAGAGCGCCGGCTCCATACTGCCGGAAACCACCACTGCTGTAGAAAAACCAAATATATTCGGATGTTCGATCCCCAAAACTGTACCGGCGATCAGAATGTACAGATTGCAGGCCAGCAGCACCGCCAGAAGAGCTGTTACCGCCATCTGCAGGATCTTCCCGATCCATCTGAGCCCCCTCATTCTTCTTTTTCCTCCCGCCGCCGGTCAACGATCAGCAGCACCAGCAAAAATCCGCTTACAGCCATCATGCCGACATAGAGGAGCATCTGACTGTCATCCCCTGTTTTGGGAACATCCGGATATATGAATGAGCCGTCTATATTGTCCGGGTCGTCTGGCGTATTGGGGTCATCGGGGTCGCCGGGGGTGCTGGGATCACCGGGGCCATCCGGATCATCCGGATCATCTGGATCGCCGGGGTCACTCGGATCGCCAGGGCCGTCCGGGTCATCCGGATCATCTGGATCGCCGGGGTCACCCGGATCACCGGGGCCATCCGGGTCATCCGGATCATCGGGATCGCTGGGGTCGCTTGGATCATCCGGATCACCGGGCCCGTCCGGGTCACCAGGATCCTCCGGCTCGCCGGGGTCGTCTGGATCACCAGGATCAACGGGATCATTATCTTCTTCTACAACAATATACAGTCCGGCGGTCACTTCGTCCGCTGTGAAAAATGCGGCTTTATCCCCCAGTGCGGTATCGACGGTATCCCGTGCATCATTTTCATAAAAGGTCCAGTACCAGCTGAGATCAAAGTCCTGGATCTGATCACCGGCAACCGTACCAGTAACAGCACGCACCACCTGATTGCGTTCCACCCCATCGGGCAGCGGACAGCTTGCTGTGCCCACATCCGTAAAGGCCTCATTATCTGCCAGAATTGGCTCAACCGGCAGTGTTTCTTCCTCCTTCACCCGGTACATCACCGCAATATAGCGGATGGTGCGGTCAACGTTGTTTTTCAGCCGAACGATGCATGTGTTTTCTGTGCCGGGGGCGACGACACTGTCACCATTATCTGACTGGACATTCTGGTAGCTTTCTGAAAACAGGCTCAGCAGGGCCGAGCCGTTCTCATCAATGCCGGTAGCGCTGTCCCAGGTAAGTTTCCCTGTGGTGTAGGTCAGAATATGGTGGGGACTTTCGCTCCGGCCGGAATAGGTCAGTCCAAGGGCAAAGGGCAGCAAAAATACTTCCAATAAGAACAGCACCAAAACTCCCGGCAGGAGCCAGCGCCGCAGTTTTCTCTCCATAGGGTTTCCTCCTTTGCCGTGGCATGTGAAGATCGTATTTTCCCTTGGTCGCCGGGTCCCGGTGACCGGGGCCCAGGGAGCAGGGGAAACGTTCCCCTCGGGCAGGCCCCGGCTGCCACATAGCCGGGACCTGCCTGTTTTTGTTTGGGGAAATGGCTCAACCGATGGGGCTGCGATCAGTCGACCTGGGTCACAGTGGTAGTGACAGTAATGTTGATCGTAGGAGCATTACCGTCTGCCGCGTTGTTGCCAAGCAAAGTATCCAGCTCATCGCTCTGATTAGCTGCTTTTCCGGTTGCGTTTTCAAACGGCCACTCCCAGCTGTATGTAATATCCGCTCCTACCTCTTCCAGGTTTGTTCCGGCTTGGTAGACCTTTGTTGTAGCTTTTTGGATAGCTGTCTTTATTGCGGATTCAAAGCTGCCCTCACCGCCGGCATTGCTGCTGGAGTAGTCCAGCCCGTTGATGGTTTGATCACCAATTTTAAATACCAGCGGACAGTAGAATTCGCCGCCATCAGCAACATTCCAGCCGGAGAGGTCTACTGTAGCGATGGTATCTACCTTTACAGCCACTTCAGGTGTGCCGGTGATTGTAACTCCCCCGAAGGTGCCCTTAGTACCGGGAGCCACAACTTTTTCAGTGGCACTGACTGAAATCGAGTTGTCACCGGGAATAGTGGTATTCTGATCATTCTTGCCGTATGTTTCATGGAAACCGTCTCCGGTGACCTCTACCTTCACGCCCCACTTGGCGACGCGGGCGGAGTCCTCACCCTCTCCTTCACTGACATACTTGGCGAAGGTCCCGCCCACAAAGCAGGACGTGACCAGGGTGAGAACCAGCAGGAGAACGCTCGCTCTCATGAGTCTGTTCTTTTTCATGTGAATAAGCCTCCTTTTAAGATTTAGGTTGGGACGAGCAGGTCGTCCGCCTTTGGGAAGGTCGCCCATCCCAACGTGAGGAAACTGGTCCCCACACTATTTATATCCCTGCGCCGTCCGGCGTGTGGCCGCCGTCCGTGCATTGATATACCAGATCTTCTTGCCTTTGTTCCTCTGCCTCCGGCTCCTCCGGAGACACTCCCGACGTGGCCCGCAGACGCTCCAGTTCGGCCTCCAGCTCAGCAGCCCGCCTGCTCTGGCGGTTGGCGTACCGCTGGCGGCGGAGAATATCGTAGAGGATAAAGGCCATCAAAGGAATCCCCGCGAAAAGGAGCATCCCTAAAGGCTGCTGCAGGAACAAAGCGAAATCTCCCACCTTGGGCAATCTCCACAGGAAACGGCCCACCAATTGGTCCTCTGTCACCTGCTCTGTGTCTTGCGTGTCGTTGGCGTCACCCTTGGTGGTGAACAACAGGCTGTCACCAGAGCTGTCAATGGCGGTGATGCGGTGGGTAACAGTGGTCTGGCCGCTCATATAGGCGATGACGTCCCCTACCGCCAGCTCCTCCGGTTCTGCCCGTCCCACAAAGATCAGGTCGCCCACTTCGATATGCCCCTCCTGTTCTCCGCTCATGGAGCCGGAGAGCACCACCATGGGTGTGATCCCCAGTACGGAAGGCGGCTTTTCTGGGAAAAGAGCTCCCTTGATGATCAAAGTGAGATTACACAGCAGCATTGCCCCCAGAACGACACACAGGATGGCCCCCACCACAGTAGTGATTCGACCCGACATGGTCTTGGTATGGCTCTGTTCCCTGCTTTCATCCATGTTGTCAACCTCCTGATATTCGTTTTCTGCCGGTTTTAAAAAGGGTACCGGCACCTCTTCCCCGCTTTCGCTTATACTGATGTAATGGACTGTTTCCGGAAAAATCATTTAGTGAATATATTGTACTGAAAGATTTGCTGCTACGCTATAGGTTGGGGGGGAATGTGACGAGCTTGTGAATTTACAAGTTCTCCAGCCAATAAAAAAGCGCCCCGGATATTCCGGGGCGCTGATAGGAACTGTAAGTTTGTTATTTGCCTCTCTTCCCTTTGCTTCTGCGGAAGGGCCCTACGCCTGCCACTGCCAAGCCGACTGCGGTGCAGGCGCCTATACCCGCCACGGCAAGGCCTACCTGTCCTGCCACAGAAAGCGGCGCCGGTGCGTCACTGGCAGAGTGATCAGCTTGCTGAGGAGCTGTTGTTTCGGAGCTGGAATTGGTTGGTGGGATGGAGGCAGACGGATCTTCCTCGCTTTCCTCCAAAACAGAGGCGCCGTCCTCACCGGGGGCGGATTCTGGTGCTGCTGCGGCGTTGTCCTCCGTGTCTCCGGCAATTTCACTTCCACTCTCCCCATCGGCAGGATCAGTTTCAATATGGGAGGTAAGAGGGTTGGAGTGCAGACCGGAGTTTTGAGAAGCGGACCCATTATTACCCATCGCGTCCTCAGGGTTGGAACCTGTTCCTTGGGTAGTGCCGCCCTGTTCCGAATGCGGGTCCTCCTCCGTATCATCTTCCGGGCTCACCGCTTCTGCATCCGAGGTATCTCCGGGTATCTGCGTATTTCCCGAAGAAGCGTCATCAGTAGGGTCCTGTGGGAGCCATGAGTCGATAATAAATCCCGGGAACTGGGGAAGCCAGGGTATCAAATTTGTTCCAGAATCCTGCGAATCACCTGGTTGCGGTACACGGTCCGGCGGGTTGGGAGTGATGCTGCCGCCCCGGTTGCCGCCTTGATCGTCGCTGTCTTCATTAGGAAGGTGAAACACGTCGGAACTCCAGAAGGCATATCCGTCGTGGCTGTCATACTCCGCGCAGATGCGGTACAGGCGAGGGGTATTCTCCAGTTCACAGAATATGCAGAGAATACTGCCATCGTTTTCTATGACCTCAAATTCCGACCAGCGGGTCCAAGTATATCCCCCATCTGAGGATATCTCTCCCCACAGGTCTGTGTACTCCGGCAGTTCCAGAACTGCAAAATCTGCGGAACAAGCGTTCTCTCCACGCCATGTCACATCCGTTACGGTAATGCGCTGGGTTTCATACCAGTGCACCGTCAGCGTTAAAGGCCGGGCAGAGGCTATCGGTTCCCCATTTTCACTCAGAAACTGGCCGGTGAGCGTCACTTCCCCGGAAGTACGGCCATCATAGCCGCTCATATCCCAGGCAACAGGGACATCCACCCGCTCTTCGGTCCCCTGACTTTCTATATCCGTCCGTAGGTAGGAAGGCAGATGTTCTGAAAAAAGGAAGGTTCCTTCTGCCAGCCACAGATCATCCGGATCGTCGTTGAGATTATTGACAAACGCCGGAGCCCACTGGATGAGAGAGCTGTCGAGCTGAGAACCGGAAAGAGAGATAGAGCCGCCAGGCTCCTGTACGATCAGGAAGCCCTCGCCCTGTGTATCCAGTGTTACACTTTTCAGATTCAATTTTCCGCCTGCTTTTACGATGATCAGACCGCTTTGTGACAGGACTCCCTTGATAACAGGGCTTGCCTCATCCTTACCGCCGATGGATAACGTACCGATCTCCAGGCAGCCGCCGCTTTCAATGATGACCGGCCCGGTGATGTTGACGGTCAGCTCCCCTGCGTACATCCCTTCCGGAAGCTCTTTGCCGGCAAACTGGGATGACACTGTGGTATAGCTGATGATCTCCCCCTCACCGATGGTGCAGGAGCCCAGCTCTGCCGTATATGTTTCAGGCGCAGATGGCTCTGTCTGGTCTTCAGGAGGCGTGTACACCATAGCGCTGGCGGTGATCCCCTGGCTGCCGATGAGAACCAAGAGACACAGCGAAACTATGAATCTGCGTATCTTAGGGTAATATGCCATATGTATTCCTCCTGCAAGATAAAAACTAGTTTAATTTTATCAGATCCATTTCTTGATATCAATATTTATACAAAATGTGATTTTTGTCTGGATTTGCTCAGAACAGTTAAAGAAAAGCAAACGGGAGCAGACTTGATACACAAGTCTGCTCCCGTTATTTAATTCAAAGATTACAGCGGCGTCCGGCAGGAATAGTATTACTCAGCCAGAAGCTTCTCCAGAGCTGCCAGCTTCAGGCAGGTGCAGAACACCGCGATGGCCTGCTCCAACTCCTCCACGGGAGGAAGGCTGGGAGCAATGCGGATATTCCGATCTCTGGGGTCCACACCATAGGGGAACGTGGCACCTGCACCGGTCATCACAACACCGGCCTCCTTGCACAGGGCCAGGGTCCGCTTGGCCAGGCCGTCCATAGTATCCACGCTGACAAAATAACCGCCCTTGGGCCGCTTCCACTGGGCAATACCCAGAGGTGCGATCTCCTTATCCAGAGCGCTGACCACAGCGTCGAACTTAGGCTTCATAATGGCGGCATGCTTCTTCATCAGCTCCAAGGTGTGAGCCTTGTCCTTAAGAAAACGGACATGGCGCAGCTGATTGACCTTGTCGTAGCTGATGGTCTGGATGCCCAGAAGCTTGGTCATGTACTTGATATTGTCTACGCTGGAAGCCATAACAGACACACCGGCGCCGGGCAGTGTGACCTTGGAGGTGGAAGCGTACTCAAAGACCATGTCGGGGTTTCCAGCTTCCCGGCAGAGGGTGATGATATCGGCAAAGGGAACGAACTCGCCGTCGAACTCATGGATGCAGTAGGCATTGTCCCACATGAGCAGGAAATCGGGGGCGGCGGGCTTGAGGTGGGTGATCCGACGGATGGTCTCATCGCTGTAGATAACGCCCTCGGGGTTGGAGTACTTAGGTACGCACCACATACCCTTGACGGCGGGGTCCTTGACAGCCTCCTCTACCGCATCCATATCCGGGCCGTTCTCCGTCATCTCAATGGTGATCATTTCCATGCCGAAAGACTCACTGATCTTGAAATGGCGATCATATCCGGGAGCAGGGCAAAGGAATTTTACCTTTTCTAACTTTGACCAGGGTTTTTCGCTGTGGAGCAGGCCGTGGGTATAAGCTTTAGAAATGGTATCATACATCAAGGTCAAACTGGCGTTGCCGCCAATAAAGCACTCCTCGGGTTGGCAACCTAAAATCTCGGCGAAATAGCGCTTAGCACAAGGCAGGCCAGTCAGCTCACCATAATTGCGTACATCTACGCCATCTACCACACAGTCCTCCGGTTTTTCCAGTACCGAGAGAATACCGCTGACCAGGTCCAGCTGCGCTTTTCCGGGCTTTCCACGGGACATATCCAGTTTCAGACCCTTGGCCTTCAGAGCTGCAAAATCTTCTGTAACGGCACTGTACTCTGCCTGCAGCTGTTCTCTGCTCATGCTCCTGTATTCCATCGTTATTTGCTCCTTTCCATGTGATACGCGCCGATAATCTGGCGGTATCTGTTCAACATATTTTACTATATCCCTTGAGAAATAGCAAGCTGGATTCTATATATATTCATGGTCAGATCACCGTTGAGAAAAGCCGTGAAAAAAGGGACGCCCGCATTGCGGACGTCCCAAAGATATCAAATTGTAAGGAATCAGCCCTGCTCGCGCATCTTGGCAAAGCACTCGCTGCAGTAAACAGGACGATCGCTCTTGGGCTCAAAGGGAACCCGAGCCTCGCCGCCGCAGTTGGCGCAAACCGCAGTGAAGTACTCGCGGGGACCGCGGGCAGCGTTCTTGCGGGCGTCACGGCAGGCCTTGCAGCGCTGGGGCTCATTCTGGAAGCCGCGCTCAGCGTAGAACTCCTGCTCACCGGCAGTGAATACGAACTCCTGGCCGCACTCCTTGCAAACTAAGGTCTTGTCTTCGTACATGATCTTACCCTCTCTTTTTGAATAGAAAAAAATATATTGCGCTCAGCCGTTGCTGATATCGCCGGAAGTAAGGTGCCGTGCTACTTTGCGCCGGATGCGCTGCACGGCGTTGTCCACCGATTTGGGGGACCTTGAAACCGCCTCGGCCATTTCCCGTGTGGTCAGGCCATCTAAATATAACCCCAAAATCTTCGCCTCAAACTCGGACAACTGCTTTTGGACATCACGCAAAATGTCCTGCACACCCTCACGACCGATGATCAGATCCTCAGGATTGGCCTGGGAAGGAAGAGGTGCGCCCAAAGAGGTAGTATGGCTGTCAAAGAAGGGTATTTCAAGTGGAACCGACTGGTTCAGCGGAGTATGTTTATCACGAGCGGCAGCCCGTACCGCAGAATACAGACGGTTGCGGATACAAGTTTCTGCATAAGTGCGGAAGCTGGCCGATTTCCCGGCGTCGTACTCCCGGACTCCATAAATCAAGCCGATCATACCCTCCTGGACCAGGTCGTCGCTGTCGCCGCCTGCCAGGAAATAGGGACGGGCCAACTGCCGGACCACACGATTATAGCGGGTGACTAAAGTCTCCTCCGCATCGCGGTCCCCCTGACGGGCCAGAGCGCATAACGCATCGTCCGTCAGATCAATATATACGGCATATTTGGCATTGTGAATCGACATGGCTTATTATACCTAGTTCTTCTTCTGTTTGTCAAGTAAATATTAAAAATTTATGAACAGGAGCTTCAAATTTTTACAGTTTGCACGAAAGAGGCCAGACGGTTTGCACATTCAGAAGCGTGTTCCTGGGTTTTCGCCTCCACCATGACCCGGATCAGCGGCTCTGTGCCGGAAGCACGCACCAGGACACGTCCGTCGCCGCCCAGTGCCTCCTCCTCCTGGCGAATGGCATCTGCCAATTCCGGCGAAGCCATGACCGCTTCCTTGAGTCCCTGGCGGTTCTCCAGCTTCACATTTACCAATACCTGGGGATAGGAGGGGCAAATAGAGGCAAGCTCACTGGCTTTCTTCCCGCTGCGGCTGAGGATCTGCAGGAATTGCAGAGCGGTCAGCTGGCCGTCGCCGGTGGTGGCAAAATCGGTAAAAATCGTGTGGCCGGACTGCTCTCCGCCGATGCGGTAGCCGAACTCCAGCATCTTCTCCAGCACGTTCCGGTCTCCTACCGGAGTGCAGATCAGACGGATATTGTTCTTGTTGCAGAATTCATGGAGGCCCAGGTTGCTCATGACAGTGCCTACGATAGCACGGCCGGTAAGGGTGCCCTCGTCCCGCATATGGAGACCGCAGACTGCCATGGTTTTATCGCCGTCGATGAGATTCCCCTTCTCGTCGATCATCAGGCACCGGTCTGCGTCGCCGTCAAAGGCCACGCCCAGATCATAGCCGCCGGCGGTGACCATGGCGGCCAGACTATCCAGATGGGTGGAGCCGCAGCGGTCATTGATATTGATGCCGTTGGGCTTGCGATGGATGAAATCAGCCTCGATCTCAAAGCCGGCAAAGAGGTCGGGAGCCGTGGCAGCGGCAGCACCGTTGGCGCAGTCCACCAGAATCCGAAGGCCTGCCAGATCATCGGTGACGGTACTCTGCAGGTGTTTGATATACTCATATTTCAGGTTCTTCATGCCGTGGATCCGCTTGCCGATGCCGCTGCCCTTCTCGATAGGCATGGGATCGCCGGAGAGGATCTTTTCCTCCACCTGCTCCTCCAGGGCGTCGGAGAGCTTGTAGCCCTGGCCGTTGAAGACCTTGATGCCATTATGCTCAAAGGGGTTGTGGCTGGCGGAGATCACTACGCCGGCATCTGCCTCCACCTTTACGGTGAGATAGGCTACAGCGGGGGTGGGGATCACGCCCAGGGGCATCACGTCGCCGCCCACAGAGGTGATGCCGGAGATCAAAGCACTCTCCAGCATGTCGGAGGAGATGCGGGTGTCCATGCCGATGGTGATGAGGGGCGCGCTTCCCTTCTTCTCCTTCAGCACCATGGTTACCGCCTGGCCTACGCGAAAGGCCAGCTCTGCTGTCAGGTTCTCACCTACGATGCCACGGATACCGTCTGTTCCAAATAGTTTGCCCATAGTTATACCTCGTTATTCTTCAATCTTGGTTATTCTTCGACTATAATGGTCGGAATTATCCTGTAATTTCCCCTTACGTCTCCAGAAGATACCGGAGCATCCGCTCCGGGTTCTCCAGAAAGCGTCTTGTGAGCTGGTAATGTTCCGTCTCCTGATACGTTGTCGGATGAATGCCATCCTCCCTGAGCTCATAGATCCTGGCTCCGGGATAGGCCATCAGGATAGGCGAGTGAGTGGCTACAATGAATTGGGAGTCCTGTTCCACCAGCTGGTGCATCTCCCCCAGCAAAGTCAGCTGCCGGGTAGGTGACAGTGCCGCCTCCGGCTCGTCCAGAAGGTAGAGCCCGTTTCCTCCGAAGCGGTTTTGCACCAGAGCCAGAAAGCTCTCCCCATGGGACTGGTGGTGCAGGGACACACCGCCGTAGCTGTCGATCAGCCTGGGGCTGAAGGAGGGCTCTTCATCCATCTCATCGATATTGGTGGCTACGTTATAGAAACTCTCCGCCCGAAGAAAAAAGCCGTCACGGGGGTAGCGCCGCTTGGCTACTGTGATATACTCCCCCAGTTCCGAGTGGGTAGCCCGGGTAGAGAAAGTAAAGTTTCTGGTGCCGCCCTCGGCATTGAAACCGCAGGTCACGGCAATAGCTTCCAGCAAGGTGGATTTCCCGCTGCCGTTCTCCCCCACCAGGAATGTCACTGGCGCATCCAGCGACAGGCGATGTTCCTTCAGCCAATTCACTGCCGGAAGCAGATTCAGATAGCTCCTCTCCGGCAACGGACGGCGGAGAAACACGCTTTCCGCATACAGGGTACCCATATCACAGACTCAGCTGGTCCATGGCACCGCCCGGGACGCTGAGGCCCAGGTGCTCATAGGCCTTGTGGGTGACACAACGGCCCCGGGGCGTCCGGGTGAGAAAACCGATCTGCATCAGATAGGGTTCATAGACGTCTTCCAGGGTCACCGATTCCTCGTTGATGGTGGCTGCCAGGGTCTCGAGGCCCACCGGGCCGCCGCCGTAGTACTGAATGATGGCGGTGAGCATCCGGCGGTCGATGTTGTCAAGGCCCAGATAGTCCACTTCCAGGGCGGTGAGGGCTGCATCGGCCACCTCCCGGGTGATGATGCCATCGGCCTTCACCTGGGCGAAGTCCCGGACACGGCGAAGCATCCGGTTGGCAATTCGGGGCGTACCCCGGCTGCGCCGGGCAATCTCCATAGCGCCCTCCGGCTCAATAGGGGCCTCCAGAATACCGGCGGACCGGGTCACGATCAAGGCCAATTCCTCGGGGGTGTAGAGCTCCAGCCGCAGTGTCACGCCGAACCGGTCACGAAGGGGCGCGGAAAGCTGCCCAGCCCGGGTAGTGGCACCGATAAGAGTGAACTTCGGCAGGTCCAGCCGGATAGAGTTGGCGGAAGGGCCTTTGCCGATAATAATATCGATGGCAAAATCCTCCATAGCGGGATAGAGCACCTCCTCTACCGAGCGGTTGAGGCGGTGGATCTCATCCACAAAGAGGATGTCGTTTTCGTTCAGATTGGTGAGGAGCGCCGCCAGGTCTCCCGCCTTTTCAATGGCGGGGCCGGAGGTGATGCGAACATTGACCCCCATCTCATTGGCGATGATACCGCTGAGGGTGGTCTTGCCCAGGCCCGGAGGGCCGTGGAGCAGCACATGGTCCAAGGGCTCGTGGCGCATCTTGGCTGCCTGAATAAACACCTCCAGGTTGCCCTTGGCCTTTTCCTGACCGATGTACTCCTTCAGCGTCTTGGGCCGCAGGGAGTACTCCCCTTCGTCAGCTGCCGTCAGGGTGGTGGTCACCAGGGAGGGCTCCTCCTCCATGTATACGTTGTCTCCGGAAAAATCAATACTCAAAGGTTCTTCTCTCCCCTTTCCGCCTACAGACGCCGGGACGCATCAATAGCGGATGATGTAGTAGACCACATAGGCCCAGCTCATAAGGCCATGAACAATGGCCCAGAATACTGAGTGCCAGTTGGTGTAGGAGATCACCATGGCCAGACAGGTGCCGAAGGTGATCCCGGATTTTACAATGGTTTTTGTCGTCTTTCGATTTTCGTATTCCATTTCATTTATCCTATAATTCCAGTTCCCGCAGGCAGTCCAGGAAAGCGTCCTCACCCCAGGTGTTGATCTTGAAGAACATGGCCCGGCTGCCGCCGGAGGTGATGGCAGAGAGGAACAGATGCTGCCCCTCCCCTATCAGCGTCACGTTCATGCTCACCCGATTTCCGCCCATGGCGCTGTAACGTTCGTACACCCGGACAGCGCAGCGCACGCCGCCGGAGGACCAGTCGCTGCCGTCTTCAAAGTTGGCGGAAATACCGGAGTCCATTACGGCCCGGTCGATCCGGTTCAGGACGTCGTCAAAGTTTCCGTATATCTGCTGTTCCAGCTTGGCCATAATGCTGCCTCCTTTTCTGCGTACAGATGTAATTATGCTTTTACCATTTTCTTCAGGGCCTGACGTATGATCTGCTCCAGAGGCTGGGTAAGATCCACGTCCTTGAGAGCAATGTTGATCTCACTCTGGGAATACCCCAGCACTGCCAGGGCGGCGGAGGCCTCAGAGAGCTTATTGTCGGGGATGATGGTCACTGCAGCGCCGGGGACCGCCCCGCCGCCGGCGGAGATGGTTTGTCCCTTGCTGAGCTTGTCCTTCAGTTCCAGGATCACCCGCTGGGCAATCTTCTTTCCGACGCCTTGGGCGCAGGTGAGAGCCTTCTCGTCGCCGGTGATGATACTCAGGGCCAGATTGGCAGGCGTGGAGGCGGAGAGGATACTCAGCGCTGCCTTGGGTCCCACGCCGCTGACGGAAATGAGCTGCTGGAAGAGGGTCAATTCCTCCTGAGTGGCAAAGCCGTAGAGCTCCATAGCGTCTTCACGGACGTTGAGATAGGTGTATAGTTTCCCCGGCTCCCCTTTTTTCAGATTGGCCAGGGTATAGGTAGTGGTGCGGCAGGCATAGCCCACGCCGCCGCAGTCGATGACCGCCAAATACGGTTCGATATGGGCCACTGTGCCATTGAGATAGTAAAACATGGTTCCTCCATTATCCGTCCTGTGAGACGGCTCTTACTCCTTCAAAACATATTGAAATGTGCCGGTGTAATACAGCTCCAGCCGAAATTCCAAAAGACGGTCCTCCAGGCCAAGAAACCCCGTCAGATTCACCTGACGGTACCCGTAGCACTCATCCATAATATCCAGACTGAAGGACGGAAACTCCTGCATGAAGGCAGTCAGGGTCATTTTCCTGCCGGTAAAGCTGCCGCAATTACCGCAGAGGACGTCGATATATTCCATAATATAGACATAGGAGCTCTCCCAGTCCACCCCGGTGATGACAACATCACCGTCCACCTGACTATAGGGCTCTGTGGTACATACATAGCCGTACTGCGTCACCAGACGCAGCGTATCTCCATCTGCTTCCAAAGCCATAACATGGGCGTCATGGAGGCTGTAGGGGGGATCTGTGTAGGGCTTCTTCACAACGATCTCCATACCTTCACCTCGTGTCATACTTTTTCGGGTCAAATACCCGCTCGGTGTTCAGCAGTGAGGTAGCTGCCCGGCCGTGGCAGATCGCCAGCGCCAGAGCATCGGCAGCATCGTCAGGCCGGGGGATCTCCTTCATTTTCAACAGTCGCTGGGTCATGAGCATGACCTGCCGCTTGTCAGCGCCGCCGTAGCCTGCCACTGCCTGTTTGACCTGCATGGGAGTGTACTCGTATACCGGCACTCCGGCTTGTTCTGCTGCCAGCAATATGACGCCCCGGCCATGGGCCACGGCGATGCCGGTGGTAATGTTCTTGGTGAAAAATAGCTCCTCCACAGCCATCTCCTGCGGCTTGAACTGCCGCAGCAGCTCCTCCATGTCTTCGGAGATCTGGAGAAGGCGGCGGGACAGAGGCAGGCCCGCCGGAGTGGTGATTACACCGTAGCGCAAAAGGGTCTGCCGGCTGCGATCTACTTCCACCAGCCCAAAGCCGATGGTGGCTACACCCGGGTCAATACCCAACACCCGCATATGCCCGCCTCCTCTCCTTGATCAATTGACATCGGTCTTATTCTAACATTTGTTTGAGGAAAAGGCAACGAGCAATCCGGAGGGCTTTATTGGCGTCCCAGGACCAGCCCTGCCACCCGGGCGGACTCTGCCGCATCTTTTACATAATAGTCCGCGCCGATCTGGCGGGCAAACTCCTCCGTCACCACAGCGCCGCCCACCATCACCTTGCAGGAAGCTCCGGCAGAGCGGAGAGCCTGGATGGTAACGCCAATATTCTGGGCAGTGGTGGTCATGAGAGAAGACAGACCTACCAGCGGAGCGCCGGTATCCAACGCGGCTTTTACCACCGTATCCGGCTCCACATCGCGTCCCAGATCCACCACCTGGTAGCCGTAGTTTTCCAGAAGCATTTTGACGATGTTCTTGCCGATATCGTGGACGTCGCCTTTCACCGTTGCCAGGATCACAGTGCCCTTCTTCCCTTCTCCCTGGGGAAGATAGCGGTCAATGACGGTGAAGGCGGCCTTTACCGCTTCCGCAGAGGCCAGCAGCTGGGGCAAGAACAGCTTGCCCTTCTCATACCGTTCCCCTACCAGATCCAGGGCGGGAATGATATGGATGTTGATGATCTCCAGCGGCGGTACATTCTGTAGGAGGGATTCCACGGCCTCGGGGACTTCCCCTTTTTTCCCGGTCAGGATCAGATCCTTCAGCGCAGCTCCGGCGACGGAAGACGCGGCTGCCTGTCCGGAGGGCTCGGCACTGTGCCGGGCGATGTAGGCGGCACAACCCGGGTCCTCTCCCCGGAGAAGCTTCGCTGCATCGATCGCATCCATCACTTGGGCGGAAGAAGTATTGACAATGGCCACATTCAGCCCTGCCGCAAGGCAGGCGGAGAGATAGGCGCAATTTACCGCGTCCCGATGGGGCAGGCCGTGGCTGACGTTTGACACGCCCAGAATGGTCTTGTAGCCTGCTTGCCGGACCAAACGGATGGCTTCCGGCGTGGCCATAGCACTGGCGGGATTGACCGACGCAGCCATAGCCAGGCAGTCAATGAACACATCCCTGATGCCCATCTGCTCTGCTGCGTTTGCGATCCGGATAGCTGTCTCTGCCCGGCAAGTGGGATCATTGGAGATACCTTGGCTATCCAGCGCCAGAATGATAAGGCCTGTGCCATATTTGGCAGCCAATGGAAGCATGGCTTTCATGCTTTCCGGGTCTCCGTTGACAGAGTTAAGGACAGGGCGGCCGCTGCATACACGAAGGGCTTGTTCCAAAGCCACCGGATCGGAGCAGTCGATGACTTGAGGAAGTGGGGATACCTTTTGGATCGCTAGGATCAGAGCGGGCAGCGCAATTTTCTCGTCAATATCCGGCAAGCCGGCATTGACCACCAGAAAATCTGCCCCCTCCTCCTGCTGTTCGATGGCCAGTTCCGCGGCATAGTCGTAGTCGCCGGAGCGAAGGGCATCCTGCAGCTTTTTCCGTCCGGTGGGGTTGATCCGTTCGCCTACAGTGGCGATGGTATTCTCCCGCAGTTCCACCACTCCCTGCCAGCCGCACAGCCGACACACACCGTCTGACTGCCGCACAGGCGGAATGTGGTCTTTTAGTAAGGGTCTGAGTGCACGGATATGATCCGGCGTGGTACCGCAGCAGCCACCCAAAATGGCGGCGCCGTCGCTGAGAAAATCCTTGGCACAGGCAGCAAACTCCTCCGGCCCGACGTTGAACACAGTCCGTCCATTTTCCATCCGGGGTAACCCGGCGTTGGGCTGGATCATCACCGGCAGATGGGTAGCGGCAATCATCTTTTGGAGGGCGGGCCGCAGCTCCCGGGGGCCGAGGGAACAGTTGATGCCCACCACATCCGCGCCGAGACTGGTGAGGGTAACGGCAGCAGCTGCGGGATCGGTGCCCAGAAATGTCCGGCCATCCTCTCCGAAAGTCATAGTGACAAAGACCGGCAGATCCGTGTGTTCCTTTGCGGCTAGAAGAGCGGCTTTGGCCTCCCGGAGATCGCTCATTGTCTCAATGAGAATAAGGTCTGCTCCGGCTGCGGCGCCGGTAGTCATGACCTCTGCAAAATTATTGTAAGCTTCTTCAAAGGACAGCTCTCCCAGAGGAGCCAGAAGCGCACCCAGCGGCCCCACATCCAGTGCCACATAAACAGGACGCTCCCGGCCTTCTGCCGCCTTGCGTGCCAGGGAAATGCCGGCAGCAATACACGGGCGGGGGTCCTGGCCCATCTTACAGCGGCTGGCGCCAAAAGTGTTGGCAGTAAGGATATCTGCGCCGGCGTCAGCATAATCGGCGTGAATGGCGGCCACTATGTCAGGATCTGTTAAATTGAGCAATTCCGGAATATGTCCGGCTTCCAGCCCCCGGGCCTGGAGCATGGTGCCCATGCCGCCATCGAAAATATGATGCTTGGTGAGATCGATCATCGAATCACGCCTCTCTTTTCCTTGTAATGGGGACATCATAGCATAGCCGCACAGTCATTGCAAATCTTTCCGGAAAAGGGGCGGGGCTGTTGCCAGTATACATCAAAAACCGCGGGAGCTTGTGTAGGAGGACGAGGGCGGATTGTCAATCCATAAATTGACCAAAAAGTAAAAAAGAGCGCTGCTGCCTGCAGAAATCTCTGGAAGGGATGATTACAATTTGTATATCACAAAAACACGCAATATATGGTGGAAAAATGCTAGGTAGCCATACAAAATATAAGAAATTGTAAGGGAGTAAAGCTTTTTCACGCGCCTTTGTTTCTATGGTTAACATAATATTGTTTACATAACATTTTGTCATAACCTACAAAAAAGAAAGGATTTCCTTTTTCTCCCTTGCGAATACAGGCTTTTTGCACTATATTATTGAGTGACACTTTTGCTGGCAACGGCATTGGTACACATAAAAACTAGGATTCTAAACCTTGTCCACAGTGCATATGCTGTGGCGAGGTGATGGAAATGCGTGGACGGCCCCTGTTGCGGACAATCAGGCTCAAGCCGGTTGACCCCTCCCTGCTTCGCAGTTTGCTGCTGGCCCTTTTCTTTTTGGCCGGTTCGCTGGTTGGGTATCTGTGCGCCAGATCGTGGGACACAGTTGCCCAAAATGCCTTGAGCGGCTATTTGACGGACTACTGCACGGTCTATGACGCAGGCGGAGTGACAGCATCTGTTGGCAGCTGTGTTATACTCTATTTTGGCTATACAGTCCTGACTTTCCTGCTGGGGTTTGCCTCTGTAGGTGTGGTCTTGATCCCGGCGCTGGCAGGGGTGTTTGGATTCCTTACGATGTACACAGTCTCAGGATTTGTGTGCTGCTTTGGACGGCAGGGTGTCCTTCTGGCGATGGGGGCGCTCATTATCCGCCTTCTTTTTACATTGCCGTGCTTTTTTGCCATGGCAGGAGCGGCATGGCCGCTGTCTACGGAGTTGAGTATGCTCACATTTGGTCATGGCCGGCGTTCGGCTCCAGTTCTGTATGGGAGCCGTTATTTTATTCTCTTTGCGTTGTGTGTTGTGATTCTTACAGTTGGCGTTTTTTGTGAAAGGCTGATGACCCCCCTCCTCTTCCGGCTCGCGATGGGGGGTATTGCCGCCTGATTTTATAGAAAAGGAGGGATGCGCTGTGGAAGATTATATCGCTGGATATATGGCTTATCTGGAAACAGAGCGCCATTCCTCTGACAACACGGTGGCATCCTATGTACGGGATGTGACACAGTTTGCCCACTATCTTCAGGATGATGAGCACGTGGAGATCTGCGACTGTCAGGAGGAGCATGTGGAGCGGTATATGGCCTATATGGCAGGAAAAGGCAAGTCCCCTGCCAGTGTGGCCAGATGCATTGCCTCATTAAAGTCTTTCTACAACTACCTTCTTTCTCACGAGAAGGTGACCCATAATCCTGCCAGAAACACCACGCCGATCCGCACAGAGCGCAAATATCCTCAGATCCTGACTGGTAAAGAAGTGGAGTTGTTTCTGGAACAGCCGCAGTGCGTCGATCCCAAGGGATACCGGGATCATGCCATGCTGGAGCTTCTCTATGCTACCGGCATCCGGGTCAGCGAGCTCATCAGCCTGGATCTGGATGATGTCAATCTTCCAGCGTCCTTTATCCGCTGCTCCAGCCGCGGACGGGAGCGGATCATTCCCCTGTACGCCACGGCAGTGCGGGCACTGAGCGACTACATACGGGATATCCGTCCTCAGATCGTGCTGGACAGTCAGGAGCAGGCCCTGTTTGTGAATATGAATGGTGAGCGCATGAGTCGACAGGGTTTCTGGAAAATCATCAAGTACTATCAGGAGAAGGCCCAGATCGATAAGGACATTACCCCCCATACCCTGCGCCACTCCTTTGCGGCCCATCTTCTGGAAAATGGCGCGGATCTGCGTTCCATTCAGGAGATGCTGGGACACGCAGATATTTCCTCCACCCAGATTTACTCCCATCTGGTCAAGCAGAAGCTGCAGGATGTCTATCACAAGGCCCATCCCCGAGCATAATATCGAAATAAAAAATGCCCCTGCGGAAGCGAAAGCGTCCGCAGGGGCATTTCTGTTTTGCTGGGAGTGCAGACCAGGCTTTATTTGCGGCGTGTCGTTTTTTTCCGCTGGCCAGTTTTTGTCCGTCGGCTCTGGCGAGGAAGATTAGCGCCCACAAGGGCGGCCAGCAATCCACCTGCCGCCATAGACAGGCCAACGCCTACCAGCCCATTCTCTACCGCTACGGATCTGTTGGTGAGCAAGGCTACCGCCAAGGTAAGGACAAGAAAAACGACGGTCACAGCGGATACGGTAAGTACAGCCCCTTCCTGCCGGGCCAGCACGCTGTACACACAGCCCAGGAAGGACGCGGCCGCCGCCGCAACACATACCATGGGATAGAGCACATCCTCCCCCAGCAGCTCCCGGTGGATCAGAAGCGCACACAGGAGCTGGAAGGCCACATAGGCCGCCAGCGCAATGCATCCCCCGATCACGCTGTTTTTCACCATCCCCTTCGGCAGGGACATGACGACTTTCGACATAAGATAACCTCCCGGAAAAATATACTGACTGCTCCAGTATATTTTCCGGGAGGCGTTCTTATGCGTAGGGAAACGTTGTTTACTTGACCTCGTTGTCAGAACCCTCGGGGATCTTGGCGGGCTCCTCCTTGGCCTCCTCCTCAGCCTTAGCCTTCTTGGAAGCCTTCTTGTCAACAGGCTGCTGGCTGTTGTTGGTGGAGACAGCCCACTTGGTCAGCTCCATACGGACCCGGTCATCACTGGTCTCGATGACAATGGTCTCCTCGCCTACCATGACGATCTTACCAACAATGCCGCCGATCGTGGTAATCTGATCACCCTTTTTCAGGCTGTTGCGCATCTCCTCGGCCTGCTTTTTCCGCTTGTTCTCCGGACGGATCATCAGGAAATAGAAGATGGCGATCATCACCAGGATCATACCAATGCTGTAAAACTGTTCCATGTCATACTCTCCTTCAAAACGAACAGACTTCTCGTATTATACAAAATGTGGACAGATTTGGCAAGTCCTAAATTTTCTGCTCCAACAGAGGACTGTAGTGACTGCGGAAGGCATCATAATCTCCGCTGTCCAGAGCCCCGCGGATGCGCTCCATCAGGGTATTGTAGAACCAGAGATTGTGCATCACCGCAAGGCGCATAGCCAGCATTTCCTCCGCCTTGAACAGGTGGCGGAGATAGGCGCGGGAGAAGCTGCGGCACACAGGGCAGTCACATTCCGGGTCAATGGGCTGGGTATCCAGCTTATACTTCTCGTTTTTGATATTGAGGCTGCCCTGCCAGGTAAACAGCCGACCATGTCGGGCGTTCCGGGCAGGCATGACGCAGTCGAAAAAGTCCACTCCCCGGTAGACCCCCTCGATGATATTGGAGGGCGTTCCCACGCCCATGAGGTAGCGGGGTTTATCTGCGGGCATGTGGGGCTCCACTGCATCGATGATGTCATACATCACCTGGGTCTCCTCCCCTACTGCCAGGCCCCCGATGGCATAGCCATCGCAGGGGAGTTTTGCGATCTCATCCATGTGCCAGACCCGCAGGTCCTCGTAGGTGCCCCCCTGGTTGATGCCAAAGAGCATCTGACCGGGGTTCAAGCAGTCCGGTTCGGCTACCAGCCGTTGATGCTCCGCTACGCACCGTTCCAGCCAGCGCAGGGTACGCTCACAGGAGGCTTTCACATAGTCGTAGGGCGCGGGGTTCTCCACACACTCATCAAAGGCCATGGCAATATCGCTGCCCAGATTGGCCTGGATGCGCATGGACTCCTCCGGCCCCATAAAAATCCGACGGCCATCAATGTGGGAGGCAAAGGTTACCCCCTCCTCGGTGATCTTCCGCAGACCGGACAGGGAGAACACCTGGAATCCTCCGGAGTCGGTAAGGATAGGACCATCCCAGTCCATCATCTTGTGGAGCCCGCCCAGAGCCCGGACCACGTCATCGCCGGGCCGCAGGTGGAGGTGGTAGGTGTTGCTCAGCTCGATCTGACATTTGATCTGTTTCAGATCGTGGGCACTCAGAGCCCCTTTAATGGCGCCCTGGGTCCCTACATTCATAAAGACAGGGGTCTCCACGATGCCCCCGTGGGCGCAGGAAAAACGGCCGCGTCGGGCGCGGCCCTGAGTTTTGATGATCTCGAACATCCTTTACTCCTGTCCCGGGGCATGTTCCTTACCATCCCCGGTGGTCTTTTCTTGATCCTCTGCAGTCTTTTTGGCGGCAGGGTCTTCTTCCATCATCCCATCAAAATAGCTGGGATGTCTATCATCCTGTTTTTCCAGCCATCGGGCGATCCTGGGGGTAAGCCATAGGGCACCGCCGCCGATGACAAGGAACAACACCAGAAAGATAAAGGGGGCGGCAGTTTCTCCCACATAACCTTTCAGCAATGACAGCACAGCAGCACCTCCCTATCGAATAAACATGGCGTCGCCAAAGGAGAAGAACCGGTACCGTTCCTTTACAGCCTCGTTGTAGGCTGCCAGAATATGTTCCCGGCCTGCCAGAGCAGATACCAGCATGATAAGGGTGCTCTCCGGCAGATGGAAGTTGGTAATAAGGGCATCCATTACTTTAAAACGGTAACCGGGGTAGATGAAGATATTGGTCCACCCCGCCTTGGCCTCCATGTGGCCGTCCTCCCCTGCCCAGCTCTCCAGGGTACGGCAGGAGGTAGTGCCGACGCAGATCACCCGGCCGCCTGCGGCCTTGGTGCGATTGATGAGATCCGCTGTCTCCTGAGGAATAATGCAGTACTCACTGTGCATATCATGGTCGGTGATCTCCTCCTCCTTCACGGGACGGAAGGTGCCAAGACCTACGTGGAGGGTAACAAAGCCGATACTGACGCCCCGCCGTTCCACTTCCTCCATCAGTTCCTTGGTGAAGTGGAGTCCCGCGGTAGGAGCGGCAGCGGAGCCGTTGACCCGGGAGTAAACGGTCTGATAGCGCTCCTGATCCTGCAGCTCCGCCTTAATGTAGGGGGGCAGAGGCATCCGGCCCAAGCGCTCCAGTACCTCCAGGAAGATCCCTTCATAGGCAAAGCGAACCAAGCGGTTGCCGCCTTCCACCTCGCCCACGATCTCTGCCGTAAGCTCTCCGCTGCCGAAAGTCACCTTCGCGCCGGTACGCAGCTTTTTTCCTGGACGGACCAGGCATTCCCATACGTTGTCACCCCGGTCAATGAGCAGCAGCACCTCGCAGGCACCGCCTACTGTACCGTCGCTGTGGACGCGATTGCCTAAAAGACGGGCAGGCAGCACCCGGGAGTCATTCATAATGAGGCAGTCGCCGGGTCTGAGCAGATCCGGCAGGTCGAAAAAGTGCCGGTGTTCCCAAGCTCCAGTCTCCTTGTCCAGTACCAGCAGCCGGGAGCCATCCCGCCGCTGCAGCGGCGTTTGAGCAATCAGCTCCTCCGGCAGGTCAAAATAGAAATCATGTGTCTTCACGTAGTTTATCCGATCCTTTCCAGGGTAATGCCAGTGAAATAGAAGCTGAGGATATCCGCATATGTATACCCCTGCTCCGCCATAGCCTTGGCACCGTACTGGCTCATGCCTACATTGTGTCCGGAGCCGGTGCCGGTAATGGTGATCCCGTTGGGATCAGCGGAGCCGGTGCTGCTGCCGCCGCCGGTGAGAGGCGTGGTCCCGGAGCCGGAGGCCACATATACGTCTCCCCCGCCGATCTGTCCCACTGTGCCGGACCCGGTAATGGTATAGAGCCCTTCCAAGTCCTGTACGCTGGCGCCGCCCAGATAGTAGTTGCCGCCAGTACTGCCTCCGCCATTGATGGTGAAACGCATGCTCTTTACGGATTTCGTCTCACCAAACAGAGTTGTGTAGAAAATGGTCCGGCAGGTCTCACCAGTAACTTTTACGGTCTTGCCCGCAGTGTCGGTGAAAGTGATCTCCCGTACGTTCCCCACCGCGGTGGTCCGGGTGATGGCCACACTGCAGATCTGGCCGATGCTATAGCCCTTCTTCTGCAGCATCTGTGTCAGCTGGTCATAGGTGTAGCTGACGGTGTAGGAATATCCAGGAATCGAAGAGGCATCCTCATAGGGGTCTATCTTCCCTACCAGATAAGGCAGAGCTTTGGTCCAGACGTTTTCAGAATTCTCCGATGCGCCGCCATTGCTGGAGTAGTAATACAGCTCAGCGTAGGCACCATCATAGGTAGCCACCATCCCTGCGGTCTCATCCGCCGCCTGGTCGGTCAGGCTGCTGGCTTTGTTGGCGCCGTAATACACCTGGCAGTCTGTGGTATTGCACACGTCAAATTTATAGCTCTTGTAGTGCTTGGTCTGGAGCAGTGCATACGTTCTGGCACATACGGCCTGGGCCTTCAAAGCCTCCAAAGGCCAGCTGGGACTCATCTCATAAGGCAGGACGCCCTTGACATAGTCGTCGATATTCACCACATTGATGACGTTGATATTGCCTCCGGTGACACGGCGGTACTCAAAGCCGCCGTACCATTTATAACCCTTGAACCAGGTCAGTGCTTTGCCCCCCTGACCATTGGGCTGGATTCCCAGGCTCTTGGCTCCGGAACAGTCAAATTCAAAGAGGATCTGACTGCTGCCTGTCACTGTAACAGTGACACCGGTAACGCTGGGGGCTACCGCTGATCCGGAGAAGCTGTGAACCTGGCCATAGAGGTCATTCCAGGTATAAGTGGCGTATGTTGCCGCAGCGATCTCGGCTTCTTCTCTACTGAGGAAGTTGTTGACTCTCACCCTATAGGTGTTGTTGATATAGGCCACAAATCCGGAGTCGAACTGTCCGGCCACATAGGAGGCCTCCTGGAAGGAGGTAAATGTATCATTGAGCTGGACGTGGTAACCGCCAATAACAGCCTCCGCTCCGGTCTGGGCAGAGGAATAATACTTCCCACTTTTAATATAGATCGCACCATCAGCGGTCATGGAGATCTTCTCGTTGGACAGCTGACCGATCTCGGTAAAGGCACGGGTAGTCTCGTCAAACCAGCCCAGACTGTAGCCGGAACCCTGCTCGTTTTGCAGGTTGGCAGAGAAGAGTGCGTTGCTGCCGTAATAGAGGCCAACTTTTAAAGTGTCCTCCGCAGCATAGGCATAAACAGTCAATATGACCGTCAGAAATGAACAGAGTAAAAAAGTGCGTAAAAACTTGTACATAGAGCCTCCTGGAGGGGATGTTTACAGTTGACAGGGGGGAAAATCTGTGGTATGACTTACATCAAATCGCAAAAGTCTGCGCAATGCATACATTAGTATACACGGCAGCGGCCTCTTTTTCAAGACATGAATCGACGGATTTCCCCTGTCTCCCCCGGCCGCCCTGTGGACACAATTGCTTAGGAGGTAACAATTATGCAGCAGTACCGTGTTGGCATCATCGGATGCACCGGAATGGTGGGACAGCGTTTTGTGACCCTGATGGAGGGGCATCCCTGGTTCAAGCTTACCGCCGTTGCCGCCAGCGCCCGCAGCGCCGGCAAGACTTATGAGGAAGCTGTGGCCGGCCGCTGGGCTATGACTTCTCCCATCCCCCAGGAGGCAAAGCAGCTGGTGGTCATGGATGCCCAGGCAGACGCGGAGAAACTTGCCGGCATGGTGGACTTCGTGTTCTGTGCTGTTGACATGAAGAAAGAGGAGATCCGGGCCCTGGAGGAGAAGTACGCCAAGCTGGAGTGCCCTGTGGTATCCAACAACAGCGCCCACCGTTGGACGGAGGACGTCCCCATGGTGGTGCCTGAGATCAATGCCGACCACATCCGCCTCATCGACCAGCAGCGCAAGCGCCTGGGAACCAAGCGGGGCTTTGTGGCCGTCAAGTCCAACTGCTCCCTGCAGTCCTATGTCCCCGCCCTCCATCCCCTGCTGAAGTATGGTCTGGACAAGGCCCTGGTCTGCACCTATCAGGCCATTTCCGGCGCCGGCAAGACCTTTGAGCGCTGGCCTGAGATGGTAGACAACTGCATCCCCTATATCGGCGGCGAGGAAGAGAAGAGCGAGAAGGAGCCCATGAAGCTGTGGGGCCACATTGAGGACGGCAAGCTGGTGCTGGCCGACGGCCCCTCTATTACCGCCCAGTGCTTCCGCGTGGCCTGTTCCGATGGCCATATGGCGGCCTGCTTCATGTCCTTCAAGGAGGGCTGCAAGCCCACTATGGAGCAGATCAAAGCTGACTGGGCCGCTTTCTCCGGCCGTGCTCAGGAGCTGAACCTTCCCTCTGCTCCCAAGCAGTTCCTCCACTACTTCGAGGAGGAAAACCGGCCCCAGACCAAGCTGGACCGGATGCTGGAAAACGGTATGGCGGTGTCCATTGGACGCCTGCGGCCCGATACCCAGTACGACTATAAATTTGTCTGCCTGAGCCACAACACCCTCCGCGGCGCCGCTGGCGGTGCTGTTCTCCTGGCGGAGCTGCTGTGCGCCGAAGGGTATATCACAGCCCAATAAAAAACAGCGTCGCGCTGATCCGGAAATATAGTAGTCCATCTATTTGGTTCGGAAAACACATACGGAACACAAGAGGCGGAGAGTAAATCTCCGCCTCTTCTCTTACAGTGTGCCTCCCCTTCTACTCCTCCCGCCATCCTGTCTGGTGAAAATATAGGACATGTTTTGCAAGGTATTTGGCACTGAATGGGATTATATTGCATATTATAAAGATATATACTGCAAGTAAGCCATAAAAGCATGACATACGGGAGGTAGCCTTGTGAAACAGCCAGTTTTTACCGGCTCCGGCGTGGCCATTATCACGCCTTTTACCAATGACGGGGTGGACTATGCGGCCCTCTCCGATCTTCTGGAATTTCAGCTGAATGCGGGGACGGATGCTATTATTGTCTGCGGTACCACCGGCGAAGCAGCCACCATGACTGCAGCCGAACGATCCCGCACGATTGACGCAGTGGTCAGCCAGGTAAACGGGCGGGTACCTGTCATTGCAGGCACAGGTGGCAACTGCACTGCCACCGCCATTGAGCAATCAAAGGCGGCAGAAGCCGCAGGGGTTGACGGCCTGCTGGTAGTTACGCCCTATTATAACAAGGCCACCCAGCGGGGGCTGGTACGTCACTACCAGGCCATTGCGGATGCGGTGACCAAGCCGGTGATTCTCTATAACGTCCCTTCACGCACAGGTGTTAAGTGTGCGGCGGAGACCTATGCTGCCCTGTCCGCCCATCCCAACATTGTGGGCGTCAAAGAAGCCAGCGGTGACTTTGCGCTGATCCAGCGGACACGGGAACTGTGTCCGGAGGACTTCTACATATGGTCCGGCAACGATGACGAGACCGCTGCAATTATGCTGCAAGGCGGAGTAGGCGTGATTTCCGTGGTGGCAAATGTGATGCCGGAGGCCATGTGCCGCATGACCCACGCCTGCCTCCGGGGCGACTTTGTTACCGGCAGCCGTCTGCAGCAGGAGCTGCGCAAGCTCTGCGAAGCTCTGTTCTGGGAAGTAAACCCCATCCCAGTGAAAACCGCCCTGGCGATGATGGGCAAATGCCGGGAGATCTTCCGGCTTCCTCTGTGCGAGATGGAAGAGAGCAACCGTGTGCGTCTACAGAAGGTGCTGGCCCAGTATGCACTGGTATAAAGAGAGCACAGCTGATCATGGTAACATGGAAAGCGAAACGTGGGCCGGAGCACTGTCCGGCCCACGTTTTTTGCACTAATTATAAATCATCTCGCGCAGAAGTAAAACAATTTTATCAGGCAATTGACCTTCTGCATGGGAAACAGCGGATATAGCATAATGGCAGATTTCTTCATAGGTACTCTTCCCCATTCAGTTGGCTTCGATCCGTAGATATCAGTCCATTATCTGTAAGGGAATATAGCTTGTCACATACTTCTAATAAAAATTTTCTGTCATGAGATATGCTGATAATAACGCCGGGAAAGCCGCTGAGTACCCGGCGCACCTGCGGGCCGGACAGCGGTGAAAAATTCCGGGTAGGTTCATCCAATATCAGGACATTTGACCCGTCCAGCATCAGCTTTGTAAGAAGCAATTTCGCTTTCTGCCCTCCAGAGAGCTGACTGATGGCGTGGAACATCTCCTCTTTGGCGAATCGGATACTGCCTAGAAAGGTCCTGGCTCTGGTGATATCCTCCGAGATGCCGGAGGGTGCCAAGTACTCTACCGGAGTGCAGTTGCCGGGAAGTCCCTCCTCGTAGTCCTGCGGCATATAGCCCACCTTCAGATCCCGTCGGCTGAGGAGCAGCTCCGCCACATGCCGGATCAAGGTGGTCTTTCCTGCTCCGTTTCTGCCAATAATGCCGATTTTCTCTCCGCCTCGAATAAAAAGACGGATATTTCGGGCAAGGATGTGGTCCTCAGTTCGCAATTCAGGCAGATTCAGATCCAGAATGATCTTTCCGGCAGGTGGTGTCTCCTCTGGCGCAAATCGGAGAAATACCTCTTCCTCCACCTCCGGTAAAGCTGTCAGCTGCTGGGCCTCCCGTTGGAACCGCCGCCCCATAGACTGCACGGAGTGCATCTTTTTCTTCAGCAGGCGTCCGGTACTGGGGTCCTGGCGAGATACTGCATTTTGAGCGTGTTCTACACTCTGCTGTATCCTGCGAAATCTGTCCATTTTTTTGTCGTACTCTTCCTTCTCTTTTCTGGCCTGCCGAGTTTGATTTTGAATGGCAGATTCCCTTCGGAGCGCATATTCCCGGTATCCAGAGCGGATGACCGTGCAGCGGGGTGGTTTTCCCTCCCGGGGATGCTCGAGGTGAAGGATCACATTTGCTGTATTCTCCAACAGCATTTCGTCATGTGAAATGTAAAGTATAATACCTTTATAGCTGTTCAGAAAGGCTTCCAACCATTGAAGCGTGCTGATATCCAGGTCGCTGGAGGGCTCATCTAGCAAAAGAATGGTGGGTCGATCAAAGAGCAGACGGCTGAGCTGTAGTTTGAGACGCTCTCCGCCGGAGAGAGTACCTACCGACTGCTCGCTGAAATATTTCTCCATGTTAAAGTAAAGCTGCCTGCTGATCTCGCCCAGTTCTGATGGTGTCAGAGATGAAAAGTTGTCACTGAGGCAGCAGTACTCATATACACTCATCCTTCGCTCTTCTTCCCCCAGCTCCTGGGCCAGGTAGCCTATACTCCCTTCTTTTCGCACATTTCCGCTGTACTGACAGTATGCTTCTATGCGGTGGGGATCGTAGATCCATTGGATAAGGGTGGATTTTCCATTTCCCTCCTCCCCGATCACAGCCGCTTTGTCCCCTTCATGCAAAACAAATGAAAAGTCCTCTACCAACGTCCTTAGATCGCGGCGATGGACAATTGTCAGGTGGTTTACCTGCAGCATATTGGCCTCCTTTCTGCCCGGCTCAGCGCCGGACAATAAAAAACTGCTCCCGGTAAACCGAAAGCAGAGCATAAAGACATAGACCGATAGCCGCACCTATACCGCTGTTCCTACAGCAGGGACTTCTGTGGGGAAACATAGCAATTCCGCATGCTTCCCATTCTCGTGTTGCAGCAAAAAAGGGCCTATGACAAATGCACACTCTGACTTTCGGCAGCAAAGTCAAGGCCCACGCTTTGCGTGCGCCTCCCCGGATATACTCTGCAACACGAAAATCAGATTACTTGCGCATTTTTTCAGCCCTTTCCTGTAATTTTTTATGATTGTACCATGAACATATGCTCCTGTCAACCATGCATACCAATCCCATATTTGCTTTGGGCGGAAGTGTACAGGCAGTCTCCCCGCAAAATTTCCAGGTAAGGACTTGCATCCCGCAGGGAAATACTATAGACTAATTATATACCATCCCCTATTTTCAGATCGACAGGAGGCATAGATATGAAAAAATATGAGATTGTGAAAGAAGTCTACAATCCCTGCGCGCCGGATACCTGCGAGATCACCGAACAAGAGGTGGAGAATCCCCAGGAGTATGTCCGGGAACTTTATAAAAATGACAAATCTGCTGAGCTGTCTGTTTCTGAAAAGGACGGCGCTATCATCATTGAGGTAGTCTGTGAGGCAGCCCAGCGCCATCGCTATACGTTCAGCGAGATCTGATCCAGTACAAGCAGATACTGTTACAGGGCGCATAGCACTGCTGTGCGCCCTGCTTTTTCATTTCTATTTTTGATTTTAGCTATATTGCTATTGACTATATTTAGATTATTAGCTATAATCAAAATAAGAAAGGAGTGACATAACGATGAAAGAAGATTTTTTTCAGGCGCTTGCCAGCCCTTACCGCAGAGAGATCATTCGGCTGCTAAAATGGCAGAACCTCAGCGCTGGTGAGATAGCAGAGAAGTTTTCCATCTCGCAGCCCTCTGTTTCCCGGCACTTGGATGTACTCAAACAAGCAGAGATCATTACGGCGGAGCGCAGAGGAAATCAAATCATCTATTCGTTGAATCTGTCTGTGGTCCAGGAAATGTATATCCAGCTGACCGATCTGCTGACCCGGGGAGAGGAGAAACCCTATGAGTGTCAATAAAAGCCGGGGAATGATCCTATTTCTCTCCTTTACCGGATTGATTGTCGCTATGGTGCTGCAAAATGGGGTAGCGGCGCTTCTGCTCACCGGAGGCTGCTTTTTGGCGGCAGAATGGGTCCTATACCGGCATCTGGATGAACTCAGTAACGTATCAGAAGACAGTCCCAAGCTAAAAACTCTCCGTTTTGTCACTTTATTCGATGTTTTTCTTCTCCTGCTGTGCATCGGTGCGGCCCTGCTGGCAGAGGCTGGGATCGTAGGCAGGAACGAAACGGCAGACAAATATTTTGCGGCCGCGCTGATCCTGGCCATCATGTTGATCTTGGGAAATCTGGCCCCCAAGCTGCCGTTTACCCGGCATACCGGTTTGCGGCTCCCCTGGACGGTGACAGATGAGGAGACTTGGATCGTGGCTCACAGAATTTTGGGTTACATCTCCCTCCCTCTTGCCCTTGTGTACTTGGCAGGAATACCCGCTGTTCCTGACTTCAAAGCGCTGTCCATCATTATATTTCTTCTATGGATCGGGATACCCAGTGGACTGTCTCTTCTATTCTATGTCCGGAAATTCCGTGGAAGAGCCTAACCATATCTGTTACCATGAATACACAAAGCCAGGCGCGCATCTGAGATGCGCGCCTGGCTTTCTACTTCTAACCTTATCCTAAACGGGATTACCCCAGCAGGGCCCGATGGAACACCTTTTTGCCCTTCTTAATAATGACGCCTTCGCCCTCAAAGGCCTCCTGAGGCCACTGGGTATCGATATCCGTCACCTTTTCGTCGTTGACAGCTACACCACCCTGCTGAATCAGACGCCGGGCCTCGCCCCGGGAAGGAGCCAGTCCGCAGGCTACCAACAGGCTGATAGCGCCAATCTGGCCATTCTCAAACTGCTCTGCCGTCAGGGTAGTGGTAGGCATGCTGGACTTGTCGCCGCCGCCAGCAAAGAGGGCCTTGGCGGCATCCTGAGCCTTCTGGGCCTCCTCCTCGCCGTGGACCAGCTTGGTCAGCTCAAAGGCCAGGATCTCTTTGGCCTTGTTCAGCTGGCTGCCGGTCCAGGTGTCCATCTCATCGATCTGCTCCAAAGGCAGGAAGGTGAGCATACGGATGCACTTGAGGACGTCAGCATCCTCCACGTTCCGCCAGTACTGGTAGAAATCGTAGGGAGAAGTCTTGTTGGGATCCAGCCACACCGCACCGGAGGCCGTCTTGCCCATCTTCTTGCCCTCGCTGTTGAGCAGCAGGGTGATGGTCATGGCGTGGGCATCCTTACCCAGCTTCCGGCGGATCAGCTCAGTGCCGCCCAGCATGTTGCTCCACTGGTCATTGCCGCCGAACTGCATATTACAGCCGTAGTGCTGGAAGAGGTAGTAAAAGTCGTAAGACTGCATGATCATGTAGTTGAACTCCAGGAAGCTCAGGCCCTTCTCCATCCGCTGCTTGTAGCACTCCGCCCGCAGCATGTTGTTCACGCTGAAGCAGGCGCCTACCTCCCGCAGAAGTTCAATATAGTTGAGGTTCATCAGCCAGTCGGCGTTGTTCACCATCTGGGCCTTGCCCTCACCAAACTCAATGAACCGCTCCATCTGCTTTTTGAAGCAGGCACAGTTGTGAGCAATGGTCTCCTTGGTCATCATGGTGCGCATATCGGTGCGGCCGGAGGGGTCACCCACCATGCCGGTGCCGCCGCCAATCAGGGCGATAGGCTTATTGCCGGCCATCTGCAGCCGCTTCATCAGGCACAGGGCCATAAAGTGGCCTACATGAAGGCTGTCCGCTGTGGGGTCAAAGCCGATGTAGAAGGTGGCTTTGCCGTTATCGATCATGGTGCGGATCTCTTCCTCATTGGTGACCTGGGCGATAAGGCCACGGGCTACCAGTTCATCGTACAGTTTCATGGTATTTCTCCTTACTTATATTTCAGATTGTTTATCACGCAAAGGTTTGGATTATCAGGGCTGGGCTGCTGGTGTATGCCGGCTGCGCAGGACATTGTAACCCACCACAGACACAATAACGATCACTGCGCCCACTAATGCCAGACTGCCCACCGGCTCTCCATAAAATACAGCCACCAGCAAGGGGTTAAGCACAGGTTCGATGCCGGAGATCAGAGAGGCTGTCACTGCCGGGGTGGTTTTAAGACCGATACACATAAGGATGTAGGCAAGTCCCACCTGGAAGGCACCCAGAATCACCACGCTGGTGATAGCAAGAGGGGTAAATTCGGTCTCCTGGAGCAGAAACGGAAAGCCCAGGATCACGCTCAGCACGTCTCCCCAGAACACGGAGGAGATAGGATCACTGTCCGGGAGATCGTTGAGCAGAAATACGCCTGCGTAGCTCAGTCCGGACAGCAGGGCCAGGACATTGCCCAGCATGCCGCCCATCTCCAAACTGTCTACAAAAAAGCACACCACGCCGATCAGTACCAGGGCGCAGGCAGACAGGTCCAGTTTACCCGGTTTTTTCCGCCAGAATATTGCTGCCAGCAAAATAACAAAGATGGGAGCGGTAAACTGGAGTACGATGGTATTGGCGGCTGTAGTCAGCTTATTGGCCAATGAAAACAGCACGTTGGTCCCGCACACGCTGATAGCACCCAATGCGATCCAACGGTTCCAGCGGAGCTTGTGGTGGGTAAGCAGCAGATATCCGCCCACCACCAGAACCGATACAATGTTCCGGGCGCTGTTGATGCTCATGCCATTCCATGGGATCACTTTAATGCACAGGCCGCCAATGCTGTAGAGCACCGCTGCCAGAAAAACGAACCATACGCCCCGGCGTTCCTCAGCCGTCCTTTTTTCGCTGCCCATAAGAAAAGCCCCCTGTCCGAAATGGACAGAGGGCGAAATCTCGCGGTACCACCTCTGGTTCGCCGCCTCCTCACGGGGTGCGGCCTCATGGAGTCCTTTCGCGACTCCCGCGCTGTATCGGGCGCGCCCGGCGAAGCCTACTTGTGTCCGGAAAAATAACCGGCGGTTCGGTCCGCTGCTCCGGGATGTATTCACACCGCTCCCTCTCCCCTTCTCACCGGCCAGGGGCTCTCTTGGCAGGGGCAACGGCGCTACTGATTCCCATCATTGCGTCAGGAGGCATTATATCGGGAAAAAAGCCTTTTGTCAATAGGCGAGCGCTGCCGGACAGAAGGAAAAATTCTGCCTTATTTCAGCGATCATTCCTCTTTCTCGTCTAAATATTGTGGGATAAAGCGGGTCATCCCTTCCGCAATACAGTTGATGTTATCCAGGGATAAAACCGTATCCCGCTTGGTCCGCAGCCGGGGAATGTAGTATCCCAGACCTGCCAGATGACGGCAGGCACACACCGCCACATGGAACTTAAACTTCTTGTGGTCTGAGGGATAATAAATCAGCCCTTGGGTCAGTACCTTGGGATGGACATGCTCACCGTCAGGAAAGGCCTTTCCCAGTGCTGTCAGCAGTTCCTCATCCCAGCGGCTGTACTTGGAGGGCATGAGCAGCAGGTTTTCGCCGTCGCCCACACAGTCGAAATTGAAAAACAGGGCACTGGCTGCCGCATTGGGGTGCTTTTTACGGAAAGCAGATGCTCCCAGCAGATTGCGCTCATTGTTGTCCAGAAAAACAATGCATACCCTTTTATTATGAGGAAGTGTCTTGGCAATGGCCAGTAGGGCCAGAACACCAGAGGTGTTGCCGTTGGCGTTGTTTTGGTTAGCCGGCCCATAAACAGACACCCACAAGAATCCAAGGGCAAGGATTACAAACAGCGGCAGCATCAGCGACGGCTGGTTCAGAGGATAGCTGATGGCGAAGGAAACCAGAATGGCCAGGACCATCATCAGGAGCGCTGACGCAAAGTGATAGATCACATGAGCAGGTGCGTTAGTAGGTGATACAAAATTAGGGACCAGCATCCGGGAGGCAGTATCATAGTGGGCGCAGAGGAATACCGTGGCTTTCTCCGGGTCTCCCGCAATGACATTGACGCTGCCATTCAGTTTGCCGTAATGCTCTTCGTGGGAACGCCAGCCGGAACGGCGCAGTTCCCCAGCCAGCCACTTTCTAAACTCCTCTTTCTGTCCTCCGCTTTTTCGGATGGGGTGGATCATAAGGAGATATTCCTTTAGTTTTGCAAGGTCTTCCATATCAGCCTCCGGGATAAAGCCGCTCCACTATGGAGCGGCTGAGTATTCAAACGAAAAGTAGAATAGTGCCGTAAAACAAGAAGATATAAAGTGAAATTACTTTACAGGGAATCGCTCCATATCCGGCAAATCAGTGCTCTGCTTTCAGGTGTGACTTATATTGTTCCGCTGCGGAGATCAGCTCTTCCGCTCCTGCCAGCATAGCATCTGTAATGCGGGCACCGCCTGTAAGACGTGCCAACTCACGGCACCGCTGCTCACGATCCAGCTGCGCTACACTGGTGTAAGTTCGTCCGTCCCGCTCCCCTTTTTCTACAGAAAAATGGACGTCCGCCATAGCTGCCAGCTGCGGAAGATGGGTAACACAGAGCACCTGCTTGACCAAGCTTACCTGTGCCAACTTTTCCGCCACCTTTTGGGCGGCCCGGCCGCTGACACCGGTATCCACTTCATCGAACACCAGCGTGCCGATGGCCTCATTTTCTGCCAGCACATTCTTCAGTGCCAGCATGATCCGTGCCAATTCGCCGCCGGAGGCCACTTTCTGAATCGGTTTGAGCTCCTCCCCCACGTTGGCGGACATGAGGAAACGAACTTCATCAATACCATCTGCTGCCGGTTCCTTTTCCGTAAAGCAGATGGAAAAACGGGCCTTCGGCATATCCAACTGCCGCAGCTCTTCCTGGACTCGCAGCTCTAGATCTTTGGCTGCCGCTTTCCGGGCACCCGAGAGAAGTTGTGCAGCCTTCATTACCTGGGCAAATTCCGTCTGCAGCTCCCGCTGGAGACGCTCCACTGTGTCGGCAGCAAAGGTGATCCGGTCCAGCTCGCTGCGGCACTGCTCCAGGTATTCCAGCATGTCCTCTACGGTGGCACCGTACTTTTTCTTCAGGCGGTAAAGCTGATCGGCCCGGCTCTCCAGGGCGTCCAGTTCCTGGGGGCTGAAGTCAAAGGACGACTCCAGATCCCGCAGGGTTTCCGCCACATCATATGCCTCGGAGTACAGTGCCTCCAAACGCTGATAGAGTTGGGAGAACTGTTCATCCAGCCCTCTGGCAGAGGCAAGCGCATCCTCTGCTTCTCGCAGCAGAGGAACCGCTCCGCCGCCCTCATCTCCGCCATTCAAGCTCCAGAGGGCCCCTTGGACAGCAGACATGAATTTCTCACTGTTTCGCAGCAGCGTGCGCCGCTGGAGAAGGGCTTCTTCCTCCCCTGGCTTGAGATCTGCCCGCTCCAATTCGTTGATCTGGAATTGGAGACTGTCTACACGCCGCGCTTTCTCTGCCTCATCCATCTGCAGAGAGCGGATCTTTTTTCGGGTTTCCTCCATGGTGGAAAAACAGGCGCTATAGGTTGCCAGATAACCCTCCACCCGGCCAAAGCTGTCCAGATAGGCCCCGTGCTGCTCCTCATCCAGGAGCTGCTGCCCATCATGCTGCCCGTGGATATTGAGAAGCTGATTTCCGATCTGCCGCAGCTGAGCCACGGTCACCGGCTTTCCATTCACCCGACAGGCGTTCTTCCCGTCGGCATAGATCTCCCGTTGGAGAAGAAGCTCTCCTTCCTCCGGGGCTAAAGAGAGATCCGCCAGCATAGGAAGGACCGGTACATCGGTAAATACCGCGCTGACAAATGCCTTAGCTGCGCCGGTACGAATGAGATCCCGGCTGGTGCGTTGGCCCAGGACGGCGCCCATGGCGTCGATCACAATGCTCTTTCCCGCACCAGTCTCACCTGTGAGAGCATTGAAGCCGGGGCTGAAGGAAATATCAGCCTCCTCAATGACTGCAATATTTTCAATGTGCAGAAGATGAAGCATATTGACACCTCTTCCCTGTTAGCCAATGGCCATAAAGCTATATTGCTTTACAGAAAAACGCTGCATCAGGACTGCGGCAGTTAGGCAAGTGCCTGTCCCACGTCCCTTATTTCAGCATCTCATGGATCTCATCACAAAAACTACGGGCAGAATCCGTATCCCGCATCACCAGCATAGCGGTATCGTCGCCTGCCAGACTGCCGACCATATAAGGGATGCTCATGCTGTCCAAAGCGGCAGCAGCGGCATTTGCCAGGCCAGCCATCGTCTTGATGACAACGATATTCTGGGCATAGTCTACGCTGACGATACTCTCCCGGAAGATTGTCCGCAGCTTGTCGGCAACGTTGAGCCGGTTACGCTGGACAGATACCGCATAGCGGTACTTCCCCTGTCCCATAGGCTCTTTAATCAGATGGAGCTGTTTGATGTCCCGGGAAATCGTCGCCTGGGTGCAGGTGATGCCCTGCTCCTGGAGTCGCTGCTGGAGCTGCTCCTGGGTATCAATAGGCTCCCGCTCTATAATCTCTAAAATTTTGGACTGTCGGTCATTTTTCATTTCCGATTCCTCCTGCCATTTTTGTTCGTAATATCTCGTACAAGCTTTTGTCTGTCAAACGAAGTAGTTCGGTCTCATACCGTGAGCGGCAGACACGTACCTTATCGCCGGATTTAAGGGCAAAGGCACGTCCGCCATCAACGGAGAGATAAACCTGTTTTCGCCCCTGGTCTGCCGGGGAAACCGTCACTGTCCCGGCAGCAGAAAGGACGAAGGAGCTGGAAAACACTGTGTGAGCACAGATAGGGCTGATCACAAAGTTCTGAGCAGTCGGCTCTACGATGGGGCCGCCTGCGGAAAGGGAATATCCGGTAGACCCGGTGGGCGTAGCAACGACCACGCCATCACCGCCGAACACACCCAGCTGATCGTCTCCAGCCATCACTTGCAGCCGGATCACACGAGCCATAGCCCCCTTGGAGACCACCGCATCGTTCAAAGCGCTGCTGGCATACACAGTTCTTCCCTCCCGAAGGACTGTCACATCCAGCATCATCCGCTTTTCCCGCCGGAACCGGCCTTTGGCCAGATTCCGGAGCAAGTGGAGCTCACTTAGCTCCAGATCGGACATAAAGCCCAGGCTGCCCAGGTTCACCCCCAGGACGGGGATACCCCGCATGGCCGCCGTACGGGCCAGATGGAGGATCGTGCCATCTCCTCCAAAAGCAATGATCAGGTCGCTTCCCCGCAGCTCCTGCTGGAGAGGCCGGCAGACCACGCCATACTGCTGCTCGCCGCCCTCAGGTTTGAAGGGCAGGCAAAACACCGTTTCCAGCCCCATCTGGCGCAGGATCCCGTCTGCTTCCTTAGCCGCGGCAAGCCCTTTATCCCGATAGGGGTTGGGGCATAAGACCACTCGCTTCATGCCGTCCCCTCCTTTAAAGTGCGATGGGACTCCTCCACCAGCGCAGGGATATCAATCGTCCCCGCCTGTCCGGAGTTTTTCTGCAAAAAGCCCAGATATTCAATATTTCCCTCAGGTCCGCGAATGGGAGAATAGGTTATATCAATTACTGTAAAGTTGTTTTCCTTTGCGTGCTCCAGGAAGTGTTCCAGCACCTCCCGATGGACGGCGGGGTCCCGGACCACGCCTTTCTTGCCCACTTTTTCTTTCCCAGCCTCAAATTGTGGCTTGATCAGGCAGACCACCTGGCCACCATCCCGAAGAACGCCGGCAATTGCCGGCAGGATCAGCTTCAATGAGATAAAACTGACATCCACCGACGAAAAATCAGGTTCCTCCGGAATTTGCTCGTGGGACAGATACCGCGCATTCGTTCGCTCCAGACATACGACTCTGGGATCGCTGCGCAGTTTCCAGGCCAGCTGGCCATAGCCAACATCCACCGCATACACTTTGGCTGCACCGTTTTGCAGCATACAGTCCGTAAAGCCGCCGGTGGATGCGCCAATATCCATGCACACCGCGTCCTCCAGATGGACCGGCCACAGTGCCATGGCTTTCTCCAGTTTCAGACCGCCGCGGCTCACATAGCGCAGTCCGCCCTTTACTTCAATCTCAGCGTCTTCCGCCACCGGAGCACCGGGCTTGTCCACCCGCTGGCCATCCACAAAAACCTGACCGCTCATGATGGTGGCCTGGGCCTTCTGCCGGCTTTCCTGGAGCCCTCTTTGTACCAGCAGTACATCCAATCTTAATTTTTTACCCATGGTGTATCACCTCACGAACAGCCTTTGTTACCCCGGCAGCGTCGATCCCCTCCGCCTGTCGGAGTTGGGAAATCGTCCCCTGACCAGTAAAATGATCTTTTAAATTTTTCAGGAGCAATGCCTGGGGAACACAGCCGGACTGTGCCAAGGCAGCGGCAAGCCGTTGGCCAAGGCTTCCGTTTTCTACACAGTCTTCCAAAACCAACAAACGGCCTGTCTTAGCGACAGAGTCCACCACCAGTTGAGGCTCCAGGGGGGAAATGCGGTAAAACTGGATCACTTCCGCTGATATCCCTTCCTGTTCCAAAACCTCCGCTGCATCCAGCAGCTCGTTGATCATTATCCCATAGGACACCAGAGTGAAATCTGTTCCTTCCCGCAGAATGGAACAAGCTTCTCCCCCCCAATGTGGCAAGGGCCGTATCTCTTTGCCCCTGGGATAGCGCACCGCTACTGGCCCATCCATATGCACCGCCGCGCGCAGCATATCGTCCAGCTGGCAGAAAGATGCCGGTGCCAGGACTGTCATGCCCGGGATCTGTCCCAGATAGGCTACATCCTGACAGCCGTGGTGAGTGGGGCCATCCGCTCCCACCAGACCTGCCCGGTCTACCGCCAGCACCACATGCAGCTTCTGTAAGGCCACATCGTGAATCAGCATATCGAAGCTTCTCTGGAGGAAAGTGGAATACACCGCAAACACCGGGATAAGCCCCTGCTTCGCCATACCGGCAGCCATAGTCACCGCATGTCCCTCAGCAATACCTACGTCAAAAAAGCGCTTAGGGTATGCATGGGAAAAGACAGACAGTCCAGTCCCCTCCCCCATGGCAGCTGTAATGGCGCAGATACGGGGATCTTCCGCTGCAAGAGCCGTCAGTGTATGGCCAAATCTGGCGGAAAAATCCTGGCCGTGGCTCTCTGAAATGCCCACACTGGGGTCAAAGGGAGCAACACCGTGGCACAGCTCCGGCTTTTTTTCGGCAGGGATATACCCCTTCCCCTTGATCGTCCGAACATGGACCAAGACAGGACAATCCATTTCCTTTGCCCAGGCCAGGGTGCTGCAGAGCTGTTCCACATTATGGCCGTCCACCGGCCCTAAATAGGTAAATCCCATATCCTCAAATAAGGAACAGGGATAAATGGCTTTTTTGATAGCTGTTTTTACCCGGTGATTGAACCGGTAGAGAGTCATTCCTCCAGGCAGATGGCTGAGCAGTGCCCGATATCCCCGCTTAAAGGCAAAGTATCCGGGCCGCAGACGCAGACGGCTGAGGTGAGCGGAGATCCCTCCCACATTGGGATCGATCGACATACCATTGTCGTTGAGGATCACCACCAGGGGTTCCCGGGAATCGCCGGCGTCGTTAAGCCCCTCATAGGCCAGCCCACCGGTCAAAGCGCCATCACCGATCAGCGCTGCCACAGCATAATTCTCACCCAGCAGAGTTCTGGCACGGGCCATACCTAAAGCCACGGATACACTGTTGGAGGCATGTCCGGCAACAAAGGCGTCGTGTATGCTCTCGTCAGGCTTGGGAAAGCCGCCCAATCCTCCAAATTGGCGGAGGGTGGAAAAAAGTTCACGACGGCCGGTGAGAGCCTTATGGACATAGCATTGATGCCCCACGTCGAAAACCAGGCGATCCTTTGTGGTGTCAAAGACCCGGTGGATCGCAACCGTCAGTTCCACCGCTCCCAGATTGGAGGCCAGGTGGCCTCCCGTCCGGGAGACGCTGTCCACCAGAAACTGCCGCAGCTCCCCACACAGGATGGGCAGCTGGGAGCGATCCAGTTTTTTTACGTCCTCAGGGGACGAAATATGCTCCAGAATCAAACATTTCACCTCTTACGATGACTGGAAAACACATACATAATGCGGCCCACCAGCTGAAGGACTGCGGTGCTCTTTTCCAGAGCAAAGGTTTTTCCCACAGCTTTTCCGCCGATGGTCAGGCCGGATACAAGGGCGGTGATCCCCAGTGAGGTCACTGCCAGGATGATGGGCGTACGGACAGGCAGGATCTCCTGGACCCGCAGAACAATCACAGCGGCAGTGCTGCCGCTGACGATACCGCAGATATCGCCTACCACATCGTTGCAGAAGCTGGAAACTTTGTTCGCTTTGCGGATAAGAGCCAGCGCCTGACGTGCCCCCGGTGTCTTTCGGGCTGCCATAGAGTGAAAGGGCCGCTCGTCCGCAGCGGTCACCGCTACACCAATGATATCAAATACGATGCCAAGCAAAATGAAAAAGGCCAAGACGCCAAAGGCCAGTGTCAGCTCCGCTCCTTCCAGTGCCTCACTGGAGCAAAAACTCAATACCGCCGACAGGGTAATGGAGATGAAGAATACTTGTACCGCCCAACGAAAGCGCCACTCTTTCTTCTCTTTTGACTCCGTCTTTTTCTCTTTCAGTTCCTGTTTCTTGTCTTTGCTGTCACTTCGTTTCTCTCCCTGCCCTATGTGACCTGTATCCAAAAAACCGCATCTCCTTTTCCTGAATAATATACAGCAATAAAGTTATATTTCTTTCTTTTTTAATCCTATTTCAGGACAAAATATCCGCCCCCGTTTGGGGGACGGATAATCATTGAATCAAAGCTAAACGCCGGCAGCAAGAAAAGTAAATCTTACGGCTTAGGTACGGGTTGGATTTCCCCGGAACGCGCCTCTCGTTGCCGATCAGGTGGTTTCCCTTTCAGCGCTCCGCCGCGGCGTTGCCCACCGCGGTACCCGACTGCCACTTAGTCCGCACTGCAATCCTTCCCTTGCCCGACAGGGACAGCCTAGGTGTTTTCCACTACAGTCAAACCGCTTCCTAGCCTCTTTTGCAGCCATGGTTTCAAGGAGCGATCCACAGCCTTTCCCTGGCCGGGGAAAGGTCCGGGTGATCTCCTATCCGCCATACCCACGCAAGGCAGGCTACTCTGCACACAGCGTTCACGGCTCTATGGCCGGGTAGCACCGCAATACAGGTTCCAGCCTGAGTCGTACACAGGTCGAAAGTACCACTGATGGGAGTACGCCTGCGCACGGAAACAGGTCTCCACGAAAACAGGGTCGGCTTCTCCATGCCATTGGAGAACGCCCTGGATCCGCAAGCACGGGGGTCCGTACTTCCTCTCAGCACCCACCCCAAACTGGGCGTAAGAAGCAAGCACCAAGAGTTTCACAGTTGTGCCCTTAAAAGGATTTTTAGGCCCTTCTTCAGAAGCGGCAGATCTGACTAGGATACTGCGCCGTCGTTTAGCACTCTCAGTATAGCACGCCTCCTTTGAATATTCAAGGTAATATACAAAATATTTTGTATATTTACAGATTGTTTACACATTTTATTTCGGAATCGGAACTGCCCCTTGCAAATATTCTCTGTCCGTGATAGACTTTCTCAGGCAATTTTCATCTTTTGGAGGCATTTTATGGAACTCTTTTCAATATACCGGCAACTGGGTCTCAGCGAAAACGTATGGCATTTAGGAGAAAAAATCTCCGCAGAACTGCAGGAGCGTTTCCAGGAGATCGATACCACGGCGGAATATAATCAGGCAAAAGTTCTGGCAGCTATGCAGGACTGCCGCATCGGTGCCAACCATTTTGCCGCTACCACCGGCTACGGATACAATGACGACGGCCGGGAGCGGCTGGAGCAGGTGTATGCCAAGGTATTCCACAGTGAAGCGGCCCTGGTACGGCCCCAGATCACCTGCGGTACCCATGCCCTTACTGTGGCCCTCAGCGCCAACCTCCTCCCCGGAGACGAGCTGCTCAGCCCTGTAGGCCTGCCCTACGACACCCTTCAGGAGGTCATCGGTATTCGTCCCTCTCCCTGCTCCCTGGCGGAATATGGCGTCATCTATCGTCAGGCCGATCTGAAGGAGGATGGGTCCTTCGACTATGATGCCATTCGCTCCGCGATCACCCCCCGTACCAAACTCATTACCATCCAGCGCAGTAAGGGCTACGCTACACGCCCCTCTTTTACAGTGGAGCAGATCGGTGAGCTGATCGCCTTCTGTAAATCCGTCAAGCCGGACGTCATCTGCATGGTGGACAACTGCTATGGCGAATTTGTGGAGACCATCGAGCCTACAGATGTGGGAGCGGATATGGTGGTAGGCAGCCTCATCAAGAACCCCGGTGGTGGTCTTGCCCCTATCGGCGGCTATATCTGCGGTACCAAAGAGTGCGTGGAGCGGTGTGCTTATCGCCTCTCTGCCCCGGGCCTGGGCCAGGAAGTTGGTGCCAACCTGGGCATCCTGCCTGCTTTTTACCAGGGCTTCTTCCTGGCGCCCACTGTCACGGCCGGGGCGTTGAAGGGCGCCATTTTTGCCGCCCATCTCTATGAGAAGTTGGGCTTCCGCTGCGTTCCCTCCGCAAACGCAGTCCGCAGCGACATCATCCAGGCAGTGGAACTGGGAAGCCGGGAGGCTATGGTAGCTTTCTGCAAGGGCATCCAGGCCGCAGCTCCCGTGGACAGCTTCGCTACGCCGGAGCCCTGGGACATGCCCGGCTATGATGACCCGGTCATCATGGCCGCAGGCGCTTTCGTCCAGGGCAGCAGCATCGAACTGAGTGCTGATGGTCCCATCCGGCCTCCCTACGCTGTCTACTTCCAGGGCGGGCTCACCTGGCAGCATGCGAAACTGGGCATTTTGATGTCTCTGCAGAAAATGGTGGATGCAGGACTTGTATCCCTGTAAATGTGTTTCTCTTTGATCCAAGGCAATAAAAAGAGGTACCAGATCAACTGGTACCTCTTTCTTTTATTATTTTGCTTTTTCAGCAGCCAGGTCCTCTGCCACCACCTGCAGAGCGGCAGTCAGCGCGCGGACCATATCCGCAAGACTAAGGGAAGGGACATCCGGCTTTTCTGCTGTCTGCTCCGGCAGGTAGGGGACGTGAATAAAGCCGCAGCGGGTGGCTGGCATAGCCTTTGCCGCATGCCGCAAAGCGCGGTACATGACATCGTTACAGACAAAAGTTCCCGCGGAAAGGGATACCTCCCCGGGAAGCCCCTGTTCCCGGATAGCGGCGGCCATGGCTTTTACCGGCAAAGTACTGAAGCAGCCGTCCGGCCCGTTCTGCTCAATGACCTGCTCCTGCGGTTGATTGCCGTCATTGTCCGGACTTCTGGCGTCCATCAGGTTGATGGCGATCCGCTCCGGCGTTACCGCTTTCCGCCCGCCTGCTTGGCCCAGGGAGATGACGGCATCCGGCCGGAGATCGTCCATCGCCTTTGTGACCTTCTCCCCTGCCTCGCCAAACACCGTGGGGAGCCACAGCTTTATGATATCCGCCCCGCCGATCTGATCCGGCAGAGCTGCCGCCACCTCCCGGGCGGGATTGATCGTCTCTCCTCCAAAGGGATCAAAAGCGGTAAGCAGTATTTTCATGATCGTATCCTCCTATCAGCCTAGCATGCCCAGATGCTCCAGCAGGATCTTCAGGCCAATGAGGCACAGAATGATACCGCCCGCCAGAGTGGCCTTGTCCTTATATTTGCTGCCAAAACGGTGGCCGATCCACACACCGGCCAAGGAAATGACAAATGTGGTCACACCGATCAGACTCACGGCAGGCAGGATGTCCACTTTCAGAAAAGCAAAGGTGATACCAACCGCCAGAGCGTCGATGCTGGTGGCTACCGCCAGCATGGTCAGTTCCCGGAGACGAAAACTGGCCGGACAGGTTTCTTCCTCGCTGTGGAAGGCATCCCAGATCATCTTTCCGCCAATGTAGCCCAGCAGAATGAATGCAATCCAGTGATCCACGCTGGTGATGTATTTCTCAAATTGCCGTCCCAGCAGCCAGCCGATCAACGGCATCAGTGCCTGAAAGCCGCCGAAAAACACACCTACCAGAAGCCCCTGCCGCCAGCGGAGCTTTTCCATACCCAGCCCCTTGCAGATGGACACAGCGAAGGCGTCCATACTCAGGCCTACGCCGATCAAAAACAGTTCCAGCAGTCCCATACCTTTTCTTTCTCCTTATCCGTTCTGTGTGTTTCGCCCCTTCCCCTTTTGGTTCCCAACAAAAAGGGCCAGGCGCAGCCCGCGCCTGACCATAGTTATCCCATGCACGGCGCGCAGCCATACATGAGTCTCGTTTATTAAGGCAAACCAGGCGCCTGGGATCAAGGGCCTCGAAAGGCCTATGTCCGCTTCGCCAGTATGTTGACTTGCCGCAGGAAAAAACCTGCCACTACTCCCTCATGAGTCATTTATTTTTACCATACCCTTCTTTATTTGTCAAGTCCTGTCCATCAGCTCATGCGCAGGATATCTCGCCGCAGACGGTTGATGATCCGCTTTTCCAGTCGGGAGATGTAAGACTGGGAGATCCCCAGCCGGTCCGCTACCTCTTTTTGTGTCTGCTCCCGGTTTCCGCGAAGACCGAAGCGCAAAACAATGATCTCCTGTTCCCGCTCCGATAACTTTGATATAGCGGCATCCAACAGCTGCCGGTCCACATCTGCTTCAATGGGCCGCATGACCGTATCCGCGTCTGTTCCCAGCACATCACTGAGCAGCAGTTCGTTTCCATCCCAGTCTGTATTCAGCGGTTCATCCAGACTCAGTTCGGTCCTCTGGGCAGCATTTTTCCGCAGATGCATCAGGATCTCGTTTTCAATACAGCGGCTGGCATAAGTGGCCAATTTGATATTTTTATCGCTGCGGTATGTACTGATCGCCTTGATCAAGCCGATGGTACCGATGGAGATAAGATCCTCGATGTTGATCCCTGTGTTTTCAAACCGCCTGGCGATGTATACCACAAGCCGAAGATTGCGTTCGATCAGGATCTGACGCACCTCTGTATCCCCGGCATCCAGGCGGCGCAGCAGCTCTGCCTCCTCTTCCCGGCACAGGGGCGGAGGAAGGGTATCGCTTCCCCCGATATACATGATCTTTCCCGGCGGGATGAGTCCTGATCTGATGAGCAGACGGTTTATCCAGCTTTTCCATGTATGCCATATACTACGCAGCATGTCCTGTCCTCCCTTTGCTTGCGCCCCACAGGGCTGTATACCCACCGCCATCCGACACCGGCGTAGGAGAAAGAGCTACTGTGATCGGCCCGTAGTCTGTATCTCCTATCCTGACATTATCTGCCGTAAAACAAAGCAGCATACCGCTGCTCACGCCTACAGCCCGATAGGGCAGCAGACGGAAATCACTGTTCTCTTGCAGCGCTTCCAGGCAGGACACCGGGCCCTTCTTGCCCAAGTTTCCCAACACCTCTTGCTGCCCGGGGGTCCACAGCACACCTAGGGACTCCCCTTCCGCGATCAACACAGCGCTGCCGGTGGCAGCGTCTGTCAGTGTATGGCCGGTGTCCAGAAGCGCGGATAGTCTGACGCTTCTCCCGTTATAGGTCACGCAGCAAGGAGTGATTTCCTTCGCCATGGCATGGCTGGCGCTTCCGCGAAAGATCACAGATAGCAATATGTAGCAAATTCCTCCGGCAAGGAAAAATACTTTCCAGTTCAATTGGCTCCATATATTTTCGCTGTCTCCCAAAAGAAGAAGCTGTCCCACAGCCAGTAAAACGCCTCCCAGGGCACAACTGAGGAGCCAGAATAACAGCAGCTGCCGCAAAAAGGCACTTTTTCTCCGAAAAGCTACCCAGACCAACCCAGCGGCTGCAAAAGCCTGTGGGAGTATCCCTCCCATTGCCGCCAATTGCGGCAGAAGGCACGCGGCGCCGTATAGGCCACCTAGCAGTGCCGCTCCCAGGATGCGCCTCCAGCGGAGGGGCAGACCAGCCAGCCAGGCGGTGGCACTGAGAGCTAAAAAATCCGCCAGGCTATTGAGAAGAAATGCCAAGTCCGGATAGATGACCATAACGCTCCTCCTTCTTACCAGACCGACTGTAAGCGGCTTGACCTTCATTATAGCCCTGTCCACAGACGAAATCCGTCATATCCAAAGACTGCCCCAGAAAAAAACGCCCCGCCATTCCAGTCTGGAACGGCGGGGTATTTTCTATCGGTTATTGCTGTTCGGTAAAAATCAAATTTTCAGTTTAAGGTAAAATCCAGATAGACCGGATTATGGTCGCTCCACTGGAAGCCAGTGTCTATGACCGCTGCCTCTTCCACTGTGACATTGGCAGAGACGATGAATCCATCCACAGTTACCTGGTAGTTATCCGGTCCATAGGGACGGTCCGCATTGCGGCAGGAGGGAACGGGAGATGCCTCATCAAAGGGAGCGACAATAGTCAGCTCTGACGGGACAAGTTCTGCCGGGATGGGCTGTGCCCAGGTATAGGCCTCACCGGATACGCCAAATATTTCATCGGAGTTTCCCAAAATATCCTTATTGAAATCACCGCCGGCAATCGCATAATTCCCAGCTGCATACTCCTTGCTCATATCGGCAAAGAGCATTTTAAGCTGATCCTCTGCGATAGTCCCGTCAGATGTATAGGCGGAGAGATGAAAATTATACAATACCAGCTCATGTCCGTTGTCCAGAGGAATCCGGCTCACAGAGTAGCATCGGTCCAGATCTACCAGCTTCATGAATCCCTCTTCGATGGGCAGGCTCCGACGGAGGGCAGAGGATATATCATAGCGGGAAAAGGTGACCTGGCCTGCCCGATTCGCTCCGTGTGGCTCCAAAATGGGCCAGAATAGATAGGGGCTGTCGTAATTCTGGGCAAAAACACGTTCTCCTAAGTCAGGCAAATAGGTACAGGCATAGGAATATTCATCTACATGGTAGCTGCGGGTACCATCCACATCCACTTCCTGAAGGAACACGAAATCCGGTGCAGCTGCCTGTACAGCCGACATGGCGCCCCCTACATTTTCATACACCGCTTCTTTGGAGCGGGCCCGGCTCTCCTTGCCCCCGTCCATAAAGAAGCTGTAGTCGTCGCTGTAGGCCCCAAAGCCGATATTATAGGACAACAGGCGATACGTCTCTCCTGCGGCAGCCTGTTGTGCCTCTGACCCTGTCTCCTCCACCTCCAGCGGCAAATTGTCCTCTACCCGGTAGTAAGTCAAAAAGACATAAGCGACATAACAGATCAGCGCGATCAAAACGATCCCTAGAAAAAGCAATATAAGCCGCAGTATGGTTTTCACTCTCTGACCCGCTCCTTTCCTGTGATTTCCCGGACATCCATCCTGCAAACACAGGTAGAAGGCAGATATCTGAGAAGATATTGGTCGATCTCACCCATCAGGTCCGGACAGTAACGGCGGGTGATGGCAATCAGGGCCTCCCGCTTCTCAGATTCGCTGTCCACGATCACAACAGTCCCACGCAGGATGGCTGAGGCAAAGCAAACAGAAAAATAATCCGCCTCCCCTGCCTCAGCAGTGGTCAGCGTAGCCTCCGGCCACTTAGTAAGACAGTCCAGCTTTTTTCCTTTCATAGCGCAATGGAAGTATACGGTTTCTCCGATCCTGGCGGGACTGATGGGGACACCGTAGCCGCCCTCCTCGTCCCGCATGCTCAAAACGCCATAAGACGCCCGGTCAAAGATAGACCAAGCAAAAGCGGGGTCCCGTTCCCGATCTTTTCTTCTCATCCAATTCTCTCCTCTTTCTGCCGCTGTTTTCCCAATAGGCAATTTTTTGATTGACTTTATCATAACAGACCCTGTGCGCTTTTTCAATAATACCAGAAGCAAGGATATGCCAGATAGCGTTGAAAAACGAAAAAGCAGCCGGGAACCATTTACCCAGCTGCTTTTCTTATGATGTTTTTAGAAGTTATCTTTATGCTGCCTTCCCACGGAAGAAGCGAATCAAGACTTTGCCGACAGATCTCTGGCTGCCCGGATGATGCTCCAGGGCGGGACAGGTTTGGGCAGGCGCATACGAAAGACCATCTGGGGGTTTTTCGGTTCTGTCAGAGGCTCTCCAGCCTCATCCTCCATCACCGGAGCCACAAAAACCTCCGGCTTGGTATCTGGTCCTACCAGTTCCAGACAATCCCCCGCAGAAAACTTGTTGCGCAACGTCAAGGTGGCCATCCCGGAAGGGTCGCAATCTGTGACAAGCGCAACCACTTGCCACTCTCTGATATATCTGGCATTTTCCGTATACTGCCCTGGTTCTCCAAAGTAGAATCCCGTGGAATAGCGCCGGTGGCTCACGTGCTCCACCTCATCCCGCCATACCGGGTCCACTTCCCTGCCAGCCGCTACATCATCAATGACGTGGCGGTAGGCACCGGTAATGATGGCAGCGTAATAGGCACTTTTTGCCCTTCCTTCGATTTTCAGACTGCTGAGGCCGACATCCATCAGCTCCCCAACATGGTCGATCATACACATGTCCCGGGAGTTCATGATGTAAGTACCCTTTTCATCTTCAAAAACCGGGAAATACTCCCCGGGCCGTTTTTCTTCCATCAGGTAGTACTGATAGCGGCAGGGCTGGGCACAGGCTCCCCGGTTGCTGTCTCTTCCGGTCATATAGTTGGAAAGGAGGCATCGGCCGCTGTAGCTGACACACATGGCCCCATGGACGAAAGCTTCCAACTCCAAGTCGGAAGGGACTTTTTCCCGGATCTCCCGGATCTCCGCAAGGCTCAGTTCCCGTGCCAGGATCACCCGCTTGGCCCCTAGATCATACCAGGCACTGGCGCATACATAATTTGCAACGCTGGCCTGGGTACTGACGTGGCGCTCACAGCGGGGCGCGTAGCGCCCAGCCAGGGAAAATGCCCCCATATCCGCCAGGATCAAGGCATCCACTCCGGCCTCCTGGAGCTGCTCCAGGTAGGCCGGGAGGTGAATCACCTCGTCATTACGGGGCATGGTATTCACAGTAACATGGACTCTGACGCCATGGCTATGGGCAAAAGCTACCGCCTTGGGTAATTCCTCAGGAGTAAAATTACCCGCGAAGGATCGCATGCCAAACGTTGTTCCTGCCAGATATACGGCATCTGCTCCATAGAGCACTGCCATACGCAGCCGCTCCATGTCACCTGCCGGTGCTAATAATTCCGGCTTTTTTCTACCCTCCATGTCAAAACCTCTTAATTGCCGCTGGCAGCTGCTTCTGCGGCTGCCTTAGCCTTCTCATGCTCCTTGAGGGTACGGCTGAATACATGGGTACCATCTGCACCCAGGACATAGTAGTAATAGTCGGTATCTGCCGGCTGGAGTGCCGCCTTGATGGAAGCACTGCCCGGATTGGCGATAGGCGTGGGAGGCAGACCGGTATGCTGATAGAGGTTGTAGGGGCTGTCCAGGGTCTCATAATCGGCCTGAGTCACCGGACGGCCCGCTGCGTATACCAGCGACGCATCGATCTGCAGGTAATATGCAGTCTCACCGGCATTTTCCAGACGGTTATAGATAACAGAAGCAATGTTCTCACGATCAGTACCGTCTGTCTCCTTCTCAATAAGGGAAGCAATCGTGATGATCTCCTGGAAGCTGTAATCGGATGCTTCAAAGAGCGCAGCAAAGTCTTCGTTCTCGTAGACCTTTGTATTGAAGTTTTTCAGCATAGAATCAAAGGCCAAGTCAACGTTTCCGCCCACATAGAAGTTGTAGGTATCCGGATAGAGATAGCCTTCCAGACGGCTGATGCTGCCAAGATTCTCGTTGTCTACAAAGGCGTAGTCATCAAAGACATGGTTGGCTGCCGCATCGGTAAGGTCTTCCGTAGAGCCTACACCCTTCTCTGCCAGAAGATCAATGATCTGCTGCACAGAATAGCCTTCCGGAATGGTGACGTCCACTGTCTCCGCAGAGCCGGTGCTCCGCATTCCACGTACCAAAGCCATATAGTCCATCTCAGTATTGAGGGTATACGTTCCGGGAGAGACTTTCTCATCGGTTTTATAAAACACCGAGAACAACCGGAAGAACCAAGAATACTCGATAAGTCCTTCTTCCTTCAGTTCATTAGCCACTTTTCCGACATCCACTTTGGATACTGTTTCCGTTGTGCCATCTTCCTGCTTGACTTCTGTCTCAGTAAACCACTCCTCCGGAATCTCTACGGTAGCTTCCATGGGAGCCTTATTGAAAGCACAGAAATCATTTGCCAGCATCCAGCCAACCCCAGCAAAAATCGAGGAGGAAGCAACGACGATCACTACCCACAGGAGAATTCCCAGGACAGGATTGATGCCCTTTTTAGGGGCCTTCTTTTTCCCACCGCCCTGTTGACTGCTCTGAGAGGGACGAGAAGGCTGCTGGCTCCGGGATGACGGCCCACTGGAGGCCGCCTGCTGACGTTGGACCTGTCTTCCGTCCCAGCTTGTGGTACGGTACCGGTCCTCTTTGTTGTTCATGGGGAGATCCCCTCCTTTTTAAGGAATAAAATATTTTTTTCCGGTCAAGCTGCCTTTTGCTGATTTCCCACATAAGATAGCCCAGTGACTAACGAGTGAGGTGAATCAAACATGTGGAACAACGGTAATAACAGCTGCCTGTGGATCATCCTGATCATCATCCTGCTGGGATGCTGCGGCGGTACCGGAAACAGCTGCTGCAATTCCTGCGGCAACTCCTGCAACTGCGGCTGCAATTGCGGTAATTCCTGCAACTGCGGGAATAACAACAACGACTGCTGCTGCTGTTGCTAACCTCTACATACCGCCTGAAGGGAGCTGCCTCCCTTTGGGCGGTATGGATGTCTGAAGGAAAGACGGTTTCGTCTGCCTGAGACGCTTCCGTATCTGCGGGCATGGGGCGCCTTCCCGGCGCCCCTTTGCTCTGCTCATTTTTCGGACATGCCGGTAAGGAGCGCTTTTACCAGCGCCCAGGCTTCCTTGTGGATATCCTCTACACTGCGGACATGTCCATGGCGGGCACAGGAGATACACTGCCAGCCCTGCTGCTCAGCAATCTCACGGGCACAGGCGCGGCACCGGCGCAGATAGGCGTCGTCCCTCTCATGGATATCAGCAGTTGTCCCTGTCGCAGCTTCCCGGCGGCGGAGCATCCCTTCGGACAGATCGGTGGGCATATCCAGATAAATCACCATATCCGGCCTGGGAAGGCCAAGGCGGTCATATTCCAGATCAAACAGCCACCTGACGTACTCTGCCTGCTCCTCCGTCGCCAGCTTTGAGGCCTGGTGCACCGCGTTGGAGGTAGTATACCGATTGGCCAGAATGACACGTCCTGCCTCATAATCCTTTCCCCAGTCCTCCTTATAGGAGGCGTAGCGGTCCACCGCAAAAAGCGTAGAGGCGGCATAGGCATTCACATCACCTGGGTGATCGCCCAAGGCCCCTGCCAGATACAGCCGGGCCGGTTCCGCGAAGGGATTGCCGTAGCGGGGAAAGTCGATCTCCCGCAGAGGGTATCCTTCTTCCCGCAGGCGCTGAGCCATCATGTTGGCCTGAGTGGCCTTTCCGGAGCCATCGGTCCCCTCAAAAACAATCAGTTTTCCTTTCATTTTTTCGTCCTCTTCTCCCCTGCTACATGGACCAGAAACAGGGGAAGCTTCATCATCCGTCCGATCCGGCTGGGATTCTTCAAAAGGCGATACAGCCACTCAAGCCCCAGCTTCTGGAACGTCTCCGGCGCCCGCTGTACAGTTCCTGAAAACACATCCAGGCAGCCGCCAAGGCCCACCAGCAGATGGGCTCCGGTATCACTACCGTTGCGGAGCATCCATTTTTCCTGTTTCGGGGCGCCAAGACATACGAATACCACATCCGCACCGCTCTTGCGGATCTCTTCCAATACGGGAGCATCCTCCTTGAAATAACCATCATGGGTACCCGCGATCTTGAGGCCTGGATAACGGGCCACCAGCTTCTCAGCTGCCAGTTCTGCGATCCCTGGCTTTGCCCCCAGCAGATACAGGGACTTCCCTGTCTCTGCCATTCTGCCCATCAAATTCTGGGCAAATTCAACCCCAGGAACCCGTCCTTTCAGGGGAGTACCCAGGATTTTAGCGCCATAGACAACACCGATTCCATCTGCTATGACAATATCCGCCTTGCGTACAGCCTCCATAGCCTCGCTGTCCTCACGGCAGGTCTCCACGATCTCCGGATTGGGCGTTACCACATAGTGGGCTCCGTCCTCATTCATCAGACGAACGCCTTCCGCTACCGCCTGTTCCATCGTAAAGTTATCAAAGCCAACGCCCAGTACATCTATCCTCATGCTATGTCTCCTTTTTCGGCATTGCCGCATTATCTTATGCAGTATAGCACAAACCTGCAGACTTGTCCATGTGCAGAACGCCGCCGGCAGTTTCCTGTTACCGACGTAGGTGCTCCTGAATCCTTCGGAGGTTGCTCTCATGGAAATTCCTGGCTGCCGTGATCCCTTTCCGGAGATCGTCCAACAGATTATATAGCTCGTCAGACCACTCCATACTGCGGCCGCTGTGTCCGCTCCGGTACTGATCCAAAACCACATAATAGCGGGAAAAAGCCCGCTTTACGCTGTCTTCCCAGGAGAGGTACAGCTGCTCCAGCGCCTGCTGCCCCAGGCGGCTGAGGGCAGCCCGGTCAGCGCCCTTCTTCTCCAGCAGCGCTTTCAGTGAAGCAGCATTTTCCTCGATCAACAGGGCATTGACGCCGTCTGCCACACCTTCCGCCGCGCAGGAATCGCGAACCAGAACACTGGCGGTCCCGCAGGCGGCCGCTTCCCGTACCACAATACCGTTGGTATCAAAAGTCGAGGGAAACAAAAACAGATCGCTAAGAGAAAACAATGTCCGCAGCTTCTCACGGTCGTGAACAGCACCTGTAAAAATACAGATGTCATCCAGACGCAGCTGAGCTGCTTTTTGTTCCATTTCCTGCCGTTCCATACCGTCGCCCACCATCAGCATACGGAAGTCACGGCCAGACTGCCGCAAAGCAGCAAGCGCATCCAGAATGATGTGCACACCCTTGTACCACATCATGCGCCCCACAAACAGGTACACCGGCACTTGTTCCGGCAGGCCCAGTTCCTTTCGCAGCGCAGAACACCGGCCGTTGCTCACCGGCCCCCGGGGAAAATCTACGCCGTTTTCCATTACGATATAGTCCCCTGTATATCCGAGACTCCGCAAATTCTCCCCGGCTCCTCGGCTGACGACCCAAACCTCATCGCAGGCGGAAATATTGTCTACCAGCAGGCGGATCGCTGTCTGCTGCAGAAGCTGTCCCGACAGGGCCCTGCGGATATCAATGTCAAACTTGGTATGGTATGTGAATACCACCGGCACATCCAGCCGTTCCCGCAGTGCGCGGGCCATAACCGTGGACATCACCGGGCAATGGGTATGGATGATCTGCGGGGAAAAATCGGCCAGCGCATCCATTGCTCTGGCACTGAAGGGATACCCTGCCCGGTAACCTACGATCTTGGTGGTATCAAAGCTGGGATAGCGTACGACGGGAAAAGGATAGTTATCCGTCGTACCGGGATAATCCGGAACGCCTACCACCGCGCTGCCAAGCTGATCCTGTATCATGCTGGCATAATTCAGGACAGCATTGGCCACACCATCTATGACCGGAGGAAAAGAATCGTTTAACAGGCAAACAGAAAGGTTGTCTTTTTTCATGACGGTCCCCCTGCTTCAAAATCAATGGTATCCATAATTTTCCAAAAGAAAATACTGAAAATACAGTTTAAGTATAGCAGATTATTGCCTGGATTTCTTTAAGAATTTGTAAAGCAACAGAGAAATATCCACTGAAATCAATGTTTCCGCCGTTCAATGCGCTATTTTCTTGGAAGTGGGTGTTTTGCCCCGCAGAAACGAAAATTTGGTCTCGCTGCATACCACAGCCACAAAAATCATTACAAATCCCACCGCCATACGGACGCTGACGGTATCATCGGCAAACACCACGGAGCACAGTACGCCGAAAACCGATTCCAGAGACAGGATCACCGCTGCGGAAGCAGGGTCGGAGTTGACCTGTCCCACGTTCTGGAATAAAAGGGCCACTGTAGTGGCCATCACACCAAGATAGCACAAGGGCAGGATCACCTGGGGATCTGCCAGAGCCTGGGTGGGGAACGATTCCGTCAGGACCCCGCCGATCCAGGCATAGAGGGCGGCAAAAGCGAACTGGAACACCGTGAGAAGATAGATATCCTTCCGGGGAGAGACCTTTGCCACTGCTACGATATGAGCAGCATAAAAAATAGCGCACAGAAGGGTCAGTGCATCTCCCAGATTTACCGACAGGTCGCCGCTGAGGGATACCAATCCAACCCCTCCCACACATAAAGCGGCTGCCAGGATATTGTATCGGTCAGGCTTTACCCCGACGAACAGCCAGTACAGGAAGGGAACGATGACGCAATACACGGCAGTAAGAAATGCGTTTTTGGAGGGCGTTGTCAATGCAAGGCCGTATGTCTGGATGGAGTAAGCCAGATAGAGACAGCCGCCGATAATAGCCCCCCGCCATAAATAGTCCTTCGTCACGTTCTTCCATCGCTTCCAGCAGACCAGAGCCAGCAGCAGAGCGCCCATGGTAAACCGGATCGCCAGCAGATACTGCACGGGGATGGCGTCCAGGGCATTTTTCATAATAAAAAAGGAGCTGCCCCAAATAAAAGCCGCAGCAAAAAGCATCGGCTTTGCCGCTCTCCTGACAAAATTTCCGCTCATAAGAGGTCACCTCATCATTGTCAAATTTACAGCGCAATGATAAGATACTACCAAAGAGGTGAGAAAATGGCAAGACTGGACAGCGGTTTTTTTCTGCGGGATACAGTAAAGGTGGCCCAGGATCTGTTGGACCGATATCTGGTACGGCAATGGGACGGCGAAAGGATCGTCTGCCGGATCACAGAAACGGAGGCCTATGTAGGCGCTGTGGACAAGGCCTGTCACGCCTATGGCGGGCGGATGACAGAGCGGACCCGGACCCTGTATGCCGCCCCGGGGACGATTTATGTCTATTTGATCTATGGCATGCACCACTGTCTCAATTTTGTCACAGAGGCGGAAGGCACCGCCGCTGCTGTATTGATCCGCGGCGGTGAGGTGGTCTGGGGAAAGGAGCGGGCGGCAAACCTCCGCTTCCAAAAGGATTACGAAGCACTCACTGCTGCACAGCGGCGTTCTCTGGCCAACGGGCCCGGGAAATTGTGTAAAGCCCTTTCCGTTGACAGACATTTGAATGGCTGCCCTATTACCGGTGATGCGCTGTATCTGGTCGATGCGCTGCCGGAACTTTTCCTGCCTGAGAGGCCTCTGTCGCAGCCTTTCCTGACCGGTAAGCGTATTGGTATCGACTATGCTGAGGAAGCCGTGGATTTTCCATGGCGGTTCTGGTTGGAATAAACTTTATAATGGGAGAAAACGCTGGTATGCTGATTTTTGATTTGGATGGGACACTGATCGATTCCAACGGCGTATGGGTAGAGGTTGACAAGACGTTTTTGGCGCGCCGGGGCGCGCCCTACACCAAGGAATACTATGAAGGTGTGGCGCACACTATTTTGCAGAATTGCGCCATATTCACCAAGGAGTATCTGGGCCTCAGTGAGTCCTGTGAGGAGATCATCGACGAATGGATGGAGCTTGCCGCCGGGCAATATCACCATGTTCCCTTGAAACCCGGCGTCCGTGAATACCTGGACCGCTGCAAAAAAGCCGGGCATCGGATGGCAGTCTTTACCGCCTGTGTGCCGGAGCACTGCCAGGCCGCTATGGAGAGCCACAGTCTGCAGCCCTACTTTGAGCAGGTGATCTATGCCCAGGAGTTGGGAGTGGATAAGCGCTCCCCTGCCATTTTCCGTCGGGTAGCGGAGATGCTGGGAGTGGAACCGCGGGACTGTGTGCTCTTTGACGACTCTCTCTCCGCCTGCAAGGCCGCCAAGGCCGCCGGGATGACAGTAGTGGGGGTGTATGACCCCTTTTTCCAGGACAGCAAAGCAGATATGCGGGAACTATGCGATCAATATATCTCCGGTTTTCCTGATTTACTGTGACCGTATAATACTCGCTATGGTTCAGGCCGCCGGAAAAAGCCCCCGGCGGCCTGATATATCAAAAATTCTGCCCGCCGTGTTAACAGGGGCAGAATTTTTTACGCGAAGGTCGGAATGATGACTGAGAATCCGTTTTCTCAACAAATCACTCGATTTTATCCCTTTGAGCCATTGCCTGGGATAAAGCCTCATGCGCCAGGAGCCCACATTCAGACCTATTCCCGGCGCATGAAGCTTCAACCCCTTCCGGTGATTTATGCCGCGGCTTCTCCGGTTGCATTTTCGCGGAACAGCAGAGACACACACCACAGGCCCGCGATTCCTACGATCGTGTAGATCACGCGGGAAAGAACAGCCATCTGTCCGCCGCATATGAATGCCACCAGGTCAAATCCAAATAAACCGATGGCTCCCCAGTTCAGTGCGCCGATGATCACCAGCGCCAGAGCGATCCGATCCCAAATCATTGTGGATAACCTCCCTTCCTTTTCAAAAACCAGATAATATCCGGCTTTCAGCCGTAGTGTGTCCTTTTTTTCTCCAGTTATGCGCCTGAGTGTATTTGCTGGACGAACAAAGGAGAATTATCCGCCGATATCGCAGTTTGACATTGAAAAAATCGCAAAGAATCTGTATAATAGGGAAAAAACCTAGGGAGGCATTTTGTGAAATATTTATTGATTATTGGAGACGGCATGGCCGACAATCCAGTGGAACAGCTGGGTGGAAAAACTCCGCTTCAGGCTGCGCATATTCCCAATATTGACCGTCTGGCCGCCCACGGCATTGTGGGCAGCGTGGTAAACTGCCCCAAGCCTCTGCCCCCTGGCAGTGAGACGGCTATTCTTTCCATTTTTGGATGTGATCCCCGCCGGTATTTTACGGGACGCTCCCCTATGGAGGCTGCTGCCTCCGGTATCCATATGCTTCCTGGCGATACAGCCTTCCGCTGCAATCTGGTAGCTCTGGAAGATGGCGACATGCCTTTGGATGAAAAGAAGATCCTCTCCCATAATGCCGGTTCTATTGACGGAGAAGCCTCTCTGGAGTCTGTCAATGTTCTGCTCTCCGATCCCGACTTCGTGCAGACCATGAAGGACGCCAGGATCGAGATCCATCCCTTCCCTGCTTTCCGCCAGCTGGCCATCCAGCATGACAGTCATATTGAAAATGTCACATTTATTCCGCCTCACGACCATTTGGGTGAGCCTGCGGGGCCCTATTTCCCCTCCGGCGATCCGGAGGCAGAGCCCTTTGCCAAGCTCATGCGCATGGCCCACGATCTGCTGGACCACCACCCGGTGACAGAAAAGCGCCGCAAAGCCGGCAAGTTGCCGGCCAACGGTATCTGGTTCTGGGCGGAAGGCTCTGCCATTCAGCTGCCCAGTTTTCAGGAACAGTATGGCCGCGGCGGAGCTGTGGTCAGCGCCGTTCCCCTGTGCCAGGGAATCGGCGTCCTGCGGGGACTGGAGAAAATCGATGTGGAGGGCGCTACCGGCGAACTGGACTCCAATCTGGAGGGTAAGGTGGAAGCGGTATGGGCCATGTTCCAGAAACACGACTTTGTTGGCCTGCACATGGAGGCTCCTGACGAGTGCACCCATAATGCGGATCTCAAGGGTAAGATCCAGGCCATTGAGTGGCTGGACAGCCGTCTGGTAACGCCCCTGCTGGAGCGTCTGGACAAGTCCGGCGAGGATTACCGTATTCTGCTCCTCAGTGACCACAAGACCCTCACCTCTACCCGTGGGCATGACGCCGACCCTGTTCCCTTCCTGATTTATGACAGCCGGGTAGACACCGGGCGAGGCGGCGCCTACGATGAGCCCAACGGCGAAGCCGGCCCCTTCCTGCCGGATGGCACCGTCCTGCTGGACAAGCTGTTTGAGCGCGACTGACCCAGCGCACCGGCAAAATCGCGCACCGGAGAGCTGTGATTTTGCTGATTAATATTATGGAGGAAAACGATATGAACGAGAAATTCCAGAAGCTTGGCATCAAGCCGGCAGACATCCTGCTGCCCCGGGACTGTGACATGACCCGCTGGGCCGTGGTGGCCTGTGACCAGTTCACCTCCCAGCCGGAGTACTGGGAAGAGGTGGACCGCATTGCCGGCGATGCTCCCTCTACCCTGCGGCTGATCCTGCCGGAGAGCAAGCTGAACGACCCCAATGTAGAGGAGCACATTGCGGATATCAACCGCTCTATGGCCGACTACCTGGCACGGGACATTTTCAAGACTTATCCCGATTCCATTATCTATATTGAGCGCTCTCAGTCCGATGGTGAGATCCGTCACGGCCTGGTGGCCGCCGTGGACCTGGAGCAGTACGACTATACGCCCGGCTCCGGTTCCCTGGTCCGGGCTACGGAGGGCACTGTTCTGGAGCGTATCCCGCCCCGTGTCCGGGTCCGCAAGGATGCTCCTATTGAACTGCCCCATGTGATGCTTCTGATCGACGATCCCGATAAGACATGCATCGAGCCTATCACTGCCGCTGCCGGCACGATGGAGCCCGTGTATGACTTTGAGCTGATGATGAAGGGCGGCCACCTGAAGGGCTGGCTCCTCAATAACAGCCAGATCGATGCTCTGGCAGATGCCCTGGAGAATCTCTCCACCACTGAGGCCATGGAGCAGAAGTACGGCCTCAAGGGCGTGGCGCCCCTCCTCTTTGCTGTGGGTGACGGCAACCACTCCCTGGCTACTGCTAAGACCTGCTATGAGAACCTGAAGAAGGTCACTCCCCAGGAGCAGTGGGCGGATCTCCCTGCCCGGTACGCCCTGGTGGAAATCGAGAACCTCCACGACGACGCTTTGAAGTTTGAGGCCATTCACCGTGTGGTGTTCGGCGTGGATCCCCAGGCCCTGCTGGAGGCCTTCAAGGCCTACTATCCCGGCGCCCACGAAGGTGAGGGTGAGGGCCATACCATCGCCTACACCTGGAGCGGCGGCAAGGGCTACATCACAGTTCCCAATCCCAAGGTCCAGCTGGCGGTGGGGACTCTCCAGAACTTCCTGGATGCCTATCTGAAGGAGCATGGCGGCGAGGTGGACTACATCCACGGCGATGCCATTACCGATGAACTGGGTGCCAAGCCCGGCAATATCGGCTTCAAGCTCCCCGCCATGGGCAAGGATCAGCTCTTCAAGACCGTCATCGCCGACGGCGTTCTGCCCCGCAAGACCTTCTCCATGGGCCATGCCGAGGACAAGCGCTACTACGTGGAAGGCCGGAAGATCCGGTAATGAACCGGTCATTATGCTTTCCTTTTCCGAAAGAAAAGCATTAAAAGAAAACTTTTGGGCAAAACTTTGTTTTGCCTGACAGATAGCTGGTCAAAAACGACAGAATGTGCTAAACTATCCCCGGGGCGTATGCCCCGGGGATAATCTTTAGAGGAAAGGATGCTGCGGATGGAAAACAGAAGAAGCGGCTCCATGGCATGTTTGCGCTGCGGCGGTGAGATGGCCCACGCATTTACGGAGAACATTCAGCTGGGAAAAACCAGCGTACTGTTGGGAGACTGGCCCAATATATGGGCTGGTGCCATGCGGGTGGAGGTCTGGTGCTGCAAAGATTGCGGGCGGTTGGAGTTTTTCTCCGCGGAGAATAGCCACACGGAGGGCCTTCCCCAGACCACTTGTCCCCACTGCGGCCGCAGCCACGATTTTGACTATCCTAAGTGCCCCTTCTGTTGGCATGTCTATTGAGGGAGGGCCAATGTATGATGCAGACTGAGCCCGCCTGGGCAAAACTGAATTTGACACTGGATATTCTGGGAAAACGCCCGGATGGCTACCACGATCTCCGGATGGTGATGCAGTCTATCGACTTGCAGGATACGATCACCGTGGAAACTGAGGAGCAGCCCGGCATCCGTGTAGCCAGCAATTTTCACTTTCTGCCCTGCGATGAGAACAATATTGCCGCAAAGGCAGCGATCCGCTTTTTTGAGGCGACAGGATTGCCGCGCCCCGGGCTTTCTATCAGCATGGAAAAAAATATCCCGGTATGCGCAGGCATGGCAGGAGGAAGCAGTGATGGCGCTGCGGTGCTGCGCATCCTGCGGCGGACCTATTGTCCTGAACTCCCCCCGGAACGGCTGGAGGAGATCGGCGCACTGGTAGGCAGCGACGTCCCTTACTGTGTCCGAGGCGGCACAGCTTTGGCGGAGGGGCGGGGCGAGCGGCTTACCGACCTACCCCCTCTTCCTCCCTGCTATTTTGTTATCTGCAAGCCGTCTTTTGCGATCTCCACGCCGGAGCTGTTTTCTCTTGTTCACATGCGCCGCTTTCATTGCCGCCCGGACACCGCCGGGATGATATCCGCATTGACAGAAGGAGATCTGGCTGGTGTGGCTCACCGGCTTTACAATGTATTCGAAGATGTCCTCCCCAGGAAGTACGCGCAGGTCTTTGACATCAAGCGGGCACTACTAGACCACGGTGCCATGGCATCTTCCATGTCCGGAAGCGGTCCTACTGTATTCGGTATGTTTTCGGACAAAGAACGTGCTACAGCTGCCAGAGATGCGCTTCTCCCCCTCTTCCCGCAGACATTTCTCTGTCATTCTGTCGGCAAATCTGTTTAAAAGATAAAAATACCGTCCATACTGGAGAAAAACAGTAAGGACGGTATTTTTATGAAATTTCGCAACAAACTATTGATTTCCCTGATAGCTGGACTGCTGGCCATGCTGCTCTATGCCACACCCGCCTGGTGGGGCGTACTCTTCTCCCCTGTCACCCATCAGCTCACCTCTGCCTCGCTTACCGAGGACAGCGATGGATTTTGGCACTGGGAAACAGAGGATGGCATCGTTATCCGGCTGAAATCCCTGGATATGCTGTTTTCTCTTCTGGGAATCAGTGGAGATCAGAACTGACCAGTCCGGAGCTGCTACAGAGAAACTGTTTTCGACTCTCCTCCTTCGGACAGGAGGCACAGCGCAGGCTGCACCCCCTGCCGCAAAGAGGAGTAGTATGGGAGCTTACTTACGGAGCTTTTCTGCAGAGAAAAATTCTTTGGTAGTCTTAAAGACCACACCAGACAGGGCGAATACCGCGATAAGGTTGGGGATAGCCATGAGGCCGTTGAGGGTATCGGCGATATCCCAGGCCAGCCCCAGATCCATAGTGGCACCCACCAGGACAACCAGGGTGAAAATGATCTGGTAGGGCTTGATGGCCTTGGTACCCAGGATATACTCCCAGCAGCGGGTACCGTAGAGACCCCAGCTGAGCACCGTGGACAGGGCAAACAGGCCCAGACCGATAGCGATAATCAATGCGCCGATCTTTGTGCCGAATACTGTGCCCAAAGCCTGGGCATTCAGGGCGGTAGTACCGGAGACACCATAGTTGAGCTGCTCTTCCGTAAGGGCCACCAGGATGGTCAGACCGGAGAGGGAGCAGATGACGATGGTGTCCATGAATACCTCGAAGATACCATAGAGACCCTGCTTGACAGGATTGGACTCAGAGGAGGCAGCGTGAGCAATAGGCGCGGAACCAAGACCAGCCTCGTTGGAGAATACGCCGCGCTTGACGCCCCACTCAATGCAGAGCTTGATCGTCATGCCGGCAGCACCACCGGTAACTGCCTCAGGGGAGAATGCGCCGCGGAAGATCAGGCCGAATACTCTGGGCAGCTCGCTGGCATGGGCAATCAGGACGATCAGGCAGGAAATAATGTAAATGAGGGACATGAAGGGCACCAGCTTCTCAGTGACGCTGCCGATGCGCTTGATACCGCCCAGGAGAACGACACCAACGATGATCATCAGTACCAGGCCCAGCACCAGATTGATGGTGTTGGCACTCTCTGCAGCGGAGGGGATGAAGGCCTGAATGGCGGTGTTGACGGAGTCGGTGATGTTGCCCACCTGCACTGCGTTACCGATACCAAAGGAGGCAAGGCCGCCGAAGATACAGAAAATAACTGCCAGCCACTTCCAGTTCTTGCCAAGGCCGTTCTTAATGTAATACATGGGGCCGCCTACCCAGTCGCCATAGGCATTGCGCTCGCGGTATTTCACCGCCAGCAGCACCTCGGAATACTTGGTGGCCATGCCCAGCAGGGCAGATACCCACACCCAGAAAATGGAGCCAGCACCGCCCAGCGTGACGGCGGTAGTGATACCGGCGATATTGCCAGTACCCACTGTAGCGGCCAGAGCGGTGGTCAGTGCCTGGAACGGCGTGACTTCACCTTCCTTGGCCTCATGCTTATGGAACATTTTGCCGATGGTGTTCTTCATGGCGTAGCCAAACTTCCGGAACTGGAACCCTTTGAGTCCCAAGGTCAGGAAGATGCCAGCGCCCATAAGGAGCACCAGTGCCGGAATACCCCAGACAATACCATTGATAAAACTATTGCCGGTTGCTATTGCGTTTATAAATCCTTCCATACTCTCTCTCCTTTCGATTCCCTACACCCAACAACAGAGACGGGAGCGCCGCTGGATCTGCGGCGCTCCCGTCTCTGCCTGCGAAAACACGTATACCGAAACCATCGCACTCCCTGCCGGGGGGCTCCAACCCCTGCAGTCCTGCTGGACGGCATTCTGTCCTTTCGCCTGAGAGTTTACGGGGGACCTCCGCTTGCACCTTCGGCATCTGCCTTCAGCAGACTTCTCCAGAATCCTAACAGCAGCTGCAGTCCCGCCCCGAAGGGCACCAGTACGTTTTGCGCCGTTGGTGAGCCGCTCTTCACAGCAGCGGCTGTTCTCCTGCAGCTTTTGTCCAGTTGCGTGTTTGATGGCATTATTGTAGCAAAGAGTATCCCCTCACACAAGGCATAGAAATCAATTTTATCAGCATAGATATCTTTCTTTGCAAAATCTTAGCGAACGTTACTTTCTAAACAAAAGCGCTCTAATGACTGATATTACTAGGTTTTTTTCTTTGTATTTCTGCTTGCAGAAGCAGATATGAAATACGCTGGAATGGATTTTTATGCCAAATGCTTCTGGGGAATTTTATGCATTATTTCAAGGAATACGGCGGCTCGGCCTAAGAGAGACCAAGCCGCCGTATCCTTGCTTATGGGAGGGTGAGAAAGGGAAGAAAATAGGAAGAACGTCAGTTATGAGCGCAGTTCTTTATCCTTGCTGAAGAATTCCCGGGTGGATTTTACAACCACACCAGACAGCGCAAGCACACCGATCAGGTTGGGGATCGCCATCAGACCATTCAAGGTATCGGCAATGTTCCATGCCAAATCGAGGCTCATGGTAGCACCTACAATAACGATAAGGGTAAAGATGATCTGATAGGGCTTGATAGCCTTGGTTCCGAAAATGAATTCCCAGCAGCGGGTACCATAAAGGCCCCAGCTCAGAACCGTAGACAATGCGAACAGGCTCAGGCCGATAGCGATGATCAGTGCGCCGATGCGGGAGCCAAAGACGGTTCCCAACGCCTGGGCATTGAGGGCAGTTCCCGGATCAGTACCGTAGCTGATACCGATACTGTCAGCGGTAAGAAGAAGGGTCAGACCGGTGAGGGTGCAGATGACGATGGTATCCATGAACACTTCAAAAATACCATACAGGCCCTGCTTGACCGGATTGGGCTCGGAAGAAGCAGCGTGGGCAATGGGAGCAGAACCAAGGCCGGCTTCGTTGGAGAACACGCCGCGCTTGACACCCCAAGTCACACAAAGCTTAATGGAGATACCCACGGCACCGCCAGTAACAGCTTCCGGTGTAAAGGCGCCCTTGAAGATCATGCCGAACACACGAGGAATATCCGTTACATTGGCAAACACCACTACCAAACAGGCAATGATATATACCGCTGCCATAATGGGGACCAGTTTCTCAGTAACGCTGCCGATACGCTTGATGCCGCCCAGCAGCACAACACCGACGATGATGGCCAGCACGATTCCCAGTACCAGATTGATGGTAGAAACGTGATCTGCGGCAGAGGGAACAAACTGCTGGATCGCATTGTTGATCGATCCGGTAATATTACCGACCTGCACGGCATTGCCGATACCGAAGGAGGCCAGGCCGCCAAAGATACAGAAAACGACTGCCAGCCACTTCCAGTTCTTTCCCAAACCGTTGCGGATGTAGTACATGGGACCGCCCACCCAGTCACCATGGGCGTTACGCTCGCGGTATTTTACCGCCAGCAGCACCTCGGAATATTTGGTGGCCATGCCCAGCAGAGCAGAGATCCAGAGCCAGAAGATGGAACCCGCACCACCCAGTGTGACGGCAGACGTGATACCGGCGATATTACCGGTACCTACTGTGGCAGCCAGAGCAGTCGTCAGCGCCTGGAAGGGCGTGACTTCACCCTGCTTGGCTTCGTGCTTATGGAACATTTTGCCGATGGTGTTTTTCATGGCATAGCCGAACTTCCGGAACTGGAAGCCTCTGAGCATCACCGTCAGGATAATGCCGGCACCCATCAGCAGCACCAAGGCAGGTATACCCCAAACGATACCATTCAGCCAACTATTGCCAGCCTCTATTGCCTTTAAAATACCTTCCATACATGCTCTCCTCTCTCATGTTGGCGTACACACCGCACAGTGACAGAAAAATGGAGCGCCGCAACTTGCGGCGCTCCCCAAAAAACAATACTCCCATGCGCTCAGCAATATTCATTCACTGAGTGTATGCAGCAAAACGTGGGATTCTGTCCTTTTGCCTGAGAGTTTACGGGGATCGGCCGCTTGCACCTTCGGCATCTGCCTTAGCAGAGTTCTCCAGAATTCCGTCCATCCACAGTTTCTCCTTTCGGTATCTTATCCACTATACCTTTGGCCAGAAAGCAATAGCCTTCTGGTTCCTGCGGACTTCATCCGGTATGTCATTGTACTATCATCTTAACAGAATGTTTATATGTTGGCAAGAGTTTTTTTCACGTTCTTGTCACCTTATTGACTTGACAGGACATGCTGATATAATAAACTTAAGTAAAGAACTTCATTCTACAGGGATGGACACCGCCATGTATTTGTCCTTGTATTTGCATCACGGCCTCTCGCCGGAAAGGAGACACCATGACATTATCTGATGCTGTTTCCACCAGAATGTCCCTCAGGACCTACCTGCCGGACCCCATCAGTCCGGAACAGATCCGTCAACTTAACAAGGCAATCGATCAATACAACAGCCGTGCCGGTCTGCATATTCAGTTGATTTGCGACCGCCCTGAGCCATTCTCTTCCCTTACCAAAAGCTATGGCATGCTTTCAGGGGTACGCAATTATCTGGTATTTGCCGGGCCATCTTCTGATCCCGATCTGGCGGAAAAATGCGGCTATTACGGTGAACTGATCATCCTTACTGCTACGGCCATGGGCCTTGGTACCTGTTGGGTGGGAGGAACTTATGATCAGCGCAGCTGCCTCTGCCATTTAGCGGAAGGAGAAAAGCTGGTCTGTGTGGCAGCGATCGGCCACACGCCGGAGGAGCGCACAGGACGTGAAAAGCTGATCCGGCGCATTGCTCAGCGCGGCAGCAAGAGCGTGGCCGAACTGGCTTCCGGCCTCAGTCACGCCCCCAGTTGGTTCATGTCCGGCATGGCTGCCGTGCAGCGGGCTCCCTCTGCCCGCAATCGCCAGCCCTACCGGTTCGTCAAGAAACGGGACAATTCCGTTCAGGTACACATGACGGAGAATACGACCTTCTCCCCTGTTGACCTGGGCATCGCTAAGCTTCACTTTGAACTGGGGGCTCACGGCGGTACCTGGAGTTGGGGTGACGGCGGCACATTTCATAAAGCGGCTGAGGAGAAATCCTGCGGCGCAGTGATTTGGCGCGGTACTCCGGGTGAGCACCAGTATCTGTTGGCCCGCCACAACGGCGGCCATTGGAGTTTTCCCAAAGGACATGTGGAGGGCGAAGAGACAGAAATCCAGACTGCCCAGCGGGAAATCCTTGAGGAGACCGGACTCCAGGCAGAAATCGATACCAATTTCCGGCAGGTAGTGACATACTATCCCAAAGCCGGTGTGATCAAGGATGTGGTCTTTTTCATAGCCAAGCCTGTGGGCGGTACCCAGCACGCACAGGAGGCAGAGATCGCAGATCTGGGCTGGTTTTCCTTCTCTGAGGCAAGGCCGCTGGTAACGTTCGCCACTGATGAGGAAGTCCTGCTGGCAGCGGAGAACTACCTGACCAGCCGGAACTGATATTTCCCAGGCAAAGCCCTTTCGGCCGGACAGCGCCTGTTTAACGCACAGGTGCTGTCCGGCTTTCTGTATGAAGATATCCCAGCATTTGACAGGCAGCAAAAACTGCGTATACTATTTGATACTTCTATTTTCAGGAGGACCTATGGAGAATTATTTTTCCCTGCATATGCAGGAAGACGATATCCGGGCCATCAGCAGCATCGGCCTTGCCCATTTGGGCGACGGCGTATATGAGCTGTTGGTCCGTGCCTACCTGTGTGCCCACGGCAAAGCTACCGGAAAGGGACTGCACCGCTCCACAGTGGAACTGGTAAAGGCTCCCGCCCAAGCTCAGCTGGCAGACCGCATTCTGCCCCTTCTGACCCCGGAGGAGCTGGCGGTATTCAAGCGGGGCCGCAACGCCAACGTTAACACCATCCCCCATAGTGCCAGCCGCTCTGATTACCTGAAAGCCACTGCACTGGAGAGTCTTTTCGGATTTCTCTATCTGCGGGGAGAGACTGAACGGATCAATGAGCTATTCAACGCCATGATGGAGGTGACAAGGGATGCCACTTGACTCCTTTTGTTTATCAGGTGTTATTCAGGAATTACAAAGTCTTGTTGGCCTCCGGATCGAAAAAATCCAGCAGCCCGCCCGGGATCAGGTGATCCTGTCACTGCGGGGCGGCAGAAAACTGATGCTCTGCTCAGGCGCATCCCAGGCCCGCATTCATCTGACCAACCTTTCCCGGGAAAACCCTGCTTCGCCTCCTATGTTCTGTATGCTGCTGCGTAAGCATCTGGGAGGCGGGAAGATATCCGCTATTGCACAACCCGGCCTGGAGAGGGCTGCCGTGGTAACCATCGATATGGTGGATGAACTGGGGGAGCCGGGCCAGCGCAAATTGATTCTGGAATGTATGGGCCGCCGGTCAAATCTGATCCTGACAGATGGTGAGGATCGGATCATAGACTGTCTGCGGCGGATCGATCTGGAGATGAGTGAACAGCGGCAGGTGCTTCCCGGGCTCTATTATCATCTCCCGCCTGCTCAGGAAAAAGCTGACCCCCTTGCTGCTGACGAGGAGACATTGGAAAGGCTCTTGGAAGGTGCCTCTCCGGAGATCTGTGGGGATCAGTTTTTGCTGGACACCTTCTGGGGACTTTCGCCCCTGGTCTGCCGCGAGATCGTTTACCGCGGCTGTGGCAGCACGGATGCCCGTCTGGACTGTATCGCTAACCGTCAGGGACTGTTGCAGTCTTTCTTTGAATGGCTAAAGATTGCAAAGGAAAAAAGCTTTACACCATATTTACTGGAAAAGGATGGGCGGCCCGCTGATTATTCCTACTTCCCCATAACCCAGTACGGCACGGCTATGATCGGCACCGCTCAAGATAGCTTCTCCTCCCTGCTGGATCAATTCTATGAGACACGGGAGCAGCAGGAACGGGTTCGGCAAAAGGGGCAAGACCTCCTGCGCACAGCTACCAATGCCAGAGACAGGCTGCGCAGGAAATTGGTTCTCCAGGAAAAGGAGTATGCCCAGACCCTGGAACGGGATCATTTGCGTATATGCGGCGAGCTGATCACCGCCAATCTGTACCGCATGGAGCGGGGCCAAAATGTTCTGCGAACCCAGAACTACTATGAGGAAAGCTGTCCGGATATTGAGATTCCTCTGGACCCCCTCCTCACCCCCCAGCAAAACGCCGCCCGCTATTTTCGCCAGTATAACAAGGCGAAAACCGCCGAAACATATCTGGCCCAGCAAATGGAGATTGCCCGGAAAGAGCGTGATTGGTTGGAAAGCGTCCTGGATGAGCTGAGCCGCGCAGAGACGGAACAGGACTTCAACGATATCCGTCACGAACTGCAGGAAGCAGGGTACGGACGGAAAAACCAGGCATCCAAAAAAGAGCCCCGGCGGGGCAAAGCCCGCCCAAGGATGTTCCGTTCCAGCGAAGGCCTCCGCATTTTGGTGGGGCGCAGCAATACCCAGAATGATCAACTGACTAAGGATGCCTTTAAATCGGATTACTGGTTCCATACCCAGCGCATCCATGGTTCCCATGTGATTCTATGCACAGAAGGCCGGGAGCCCGGCAACCAATCTCTCCATGAAGCAGCTATTCTGGCTGCCTGGTTCTCTCAGGGACGTGATGGCGGACAGGTAGCGGTAGACTACACGCAGGTACGCAATGTGAAGAAGCCATCCTCTTCCCGTCCGGGGATGGTGATCTATGACAACTATCAAACCGCCTACGTTGTTCCGGACGAGTCGGTGGTTAAAAATCTTTCCATCGAAAAATAGTGGTATCGCTCTGCTGGAAAATTTCAGATTTTCTATTGACAATCTATATTTAAGTTTGCTATTATTCATTCAAATAGAAAATATCAATAGAAAATGCGGATGATCGTCTCAGGAGAGACCGCACCAGCGGCACCGAAGGAGCAATTGCCACACTCTCTCAGGTAAACGGACTGGGACAGGACGCAGATCTGTAAAGCATGTATGTGCACCGGCGGGGCAACCGGCAGGAATAGGGCACTATCCTGTTTCTCCGGGAATCTCTCAGGTAAAAAGACAGAGGCGCAGCAACTATACTGTTGCTGCGCCTCTTTATTATTTGTCATCAGCTGCGGCACTGCATGATTTTCTCTTCATTTTTATCGGTGATTCTGAGTATACCGTCACATGTGGGCCATATACGATGAACCATATACATAACAACAAAAGCGATGGAGTAAAAAACAATGAGCGATCTGAAGCGAACCCAACTCTACGACGTGCATGTGGCCGCCGGCGCCACCATGGTGGACTTTGGCGGCTGGGAGATGCCGGTAAAGTACCCCACGGACATTGTGGCGGAGCACCTGTACACCCGGCATTTCTGCAGTCTTTTTGATGTGTCCCATATGGGCCGCGTCCTGGTGGAGGGCCCTGAGGCAGTCCCCTTCCTCCAGCATGTTCTTTCCAGCAACGTGGCTGCCCTGCAGGTCAACCACGCCCAATATGCCATTATTCCCAACGAAAACGGCGGTGCCATCGATGACGCCTATCTCAACCGTTTTGAGGAGGACCGCTACTTTCTGGTGATCAATGCAGCCAATACCGATAAGGACCTGATCTACCTCAATGAACAGATCAAGGCTTTTGACGCCAAGATGACTGTCATCACCAGCGACTGGGCGGCCATTGCCGTTCAAGGGCCCAAGTCGGAGGAGCTCCTCCGCACACTTTCCGGTCAGGAGATTATCACCGGGCCAAACAGAAACGACCTCAACACTCTCACGGTTAACGGCCGCACCCTCTATATTGCCAGAACCGGCTACACCGGTGAGCCTGTGGGCTATGAGATCTATGTAGAGAGCAGCGACGTCGTCTGGCTGTGGAAGAGTCTGGAAGCTTTGGGCGCCAAGCCTGCCGGTCTGGGCGCCCGGGATACCCTCCGCCTGGAGGCGGGCCTCCCCCTCTATGGCCACGAGATGGGCCTCGCCCCCGACGGTACGGAGATCCCCATCTTTGCCGTTCCCCTGGCCAAGTTCGCGGTGAACTTTGCCCAGGAAAAGGGCGATTTCGTAGGCCGGACAGCTCTGGAAAAACAATTTACGGCCTATCAGCAGATCAAAAATCAGGATTATGCCAACCTGAGCACACTTCCCCGGCGTATCAGGCCTATTGTCCTGACAGGACGCGGTGTCATGCGTGGCGGTATGCCCGTTTATCAAGGCGAATCCCAGGTAGGCTACGTCACCAGCGGTACCATGGTCCCCTATTTCACCACAGGCGAGGAGCACGCTATGCGGGCCATCGGTTTTGCCTATATCGACAGCCGTGTGCGTACCGGAGATCAGCTGGAAGTAGACATCCGCGGACGCCGGATCGCTGCTGCAATTCCCACTCGCCATTTAAATAATACCACCCCGCCTTACACCCGTCCTGTTCTTTACGAACCCTAAAATTTATATAGCAACGGAGGAAAAGCCAATGAGTGATCTGAAGCGGACCCAGCTCTATGATGTGCATGTAGCCGCAGGCGCCACCATGGTGGATTTCGGCGGTTGGGAGATGCCCATCAAATATCCCACGGATATTGTGGCGGAACACCTGTATACCCGGCATTTCTGCAGCCTCTTTGACGTGTCCCACATGGGCCGTATCCTGGTGGATGGTCCGCAGGCAGTGGCCTTCCTCCAGCATGTTCTCTCCAGCAATGTCATGGCCCTGGACCTCAACCAGGCCCAGTATGCCATCATTCCCAATGAAAACGGCGGAGCCGTAGACGACGCCTACCTCTACCGCTTTGAGGAGGACCGCTACCTGCTGGTGGTGAACGCCGCCAACACGGACAAGGACCTCCTGCACCTCAATGAACAGATCAAGGCCTATGACGCCAAGATGACCGTCATCACCGGTGACTACGCGGCTATTGCCGTCCAGGGCCCCAAGGCCAAGGAGCTGCTGCAGATCCTCTCCGGCGGCAAGGCCATTACCGAACCGGTAAAGAACGCTCTGAATACCCTGGAGTTCGAAGGGCGCACTGTCCGCGTTGCCAAGACCGGCTACACCGGCGAACCCATCGGCTATGAGGTGTACATTGAGAGCGCGGAGGCCGCCTGGCTGTGGAACCGCCTCATTGAACTGGGCGCGAAGCCCGCAGGCCTGGGCGCCCGGGATACTCTTCGCCTGGAGGCGGGCCTCCCCCTCTACGGCCATGAGATGGGCCTTGCCCCCGACGGCACGGAGATCCCTATCTTCGCCGTTCCTCTGGCCAAGTTTGCCGTCAGCTTCTCCGAGCAGAAGGGTGATTTTATCGGCCGCGCCCCCTTGGAGAAGCAGTTTGCCGCCTTCAAGAAGATCATGAGCCGGGACTTCAGTGACCTCTCTGTCCTGCCCCGGCGTATTGTCCCCATCACCCTGCTGGACCGGGGCATCATGCGGGCGGGGATGCCTGTCTATCGCGGCGATGAGCTCATCGGCTATGTCACCAGCGGCACCATGGTCCCCTACTACCGCCACGAGGGCAAGGGCCTGGATACGGTGATCCTGGACGACACCGCCAACCGCGCCATCGGTCTTGCCTATCTCTCCAGCGATATTCTGGAAGATGATGTGGTAACGGTGGACGTCCGGGGCCGCCGCCTGAAGGCCGTCATTCCTCCCTACCACATGCGGGTGGACGCGCCACCCTTTGCCCGGCCCATTATTTACCGTCCCGATGAGGAGGACACTGCCGCCGCCTCCGGCGACCGCGCTCCCAAGGCCCTGGACCTGATCTCCAGAGCTATCGACAACCACGTCTGGCGTCAGGAGAAGTGCATCAATCTGATCCCCTCTGAAATGACTCCCTCCCGGGCGGTACGCTTGCTCTCCATGAGCGACCCCTCCTTCCGTTACGCCGAGCACAAGAAGGTCAAGTCCTTCTATGACGCGGACATCTTCTACTACCAGGGAACCGAGTTCATCGACGAGGTGGAGCAGCTGCTGGTGGAGGAGATGAAGGCCTACCTGGGCTGCAGCGAGGTGGAGACCCGGGTCATCAGCGGTCAGATGAGCAACATGGCGGTATTCTCCGCCCTGATGGACTTCAAGAACCGCCTGGACCGCAAGCACGACATGAAGCGCCTGGGCTATGTCCTCAACAACCACATCATCAAGGGCGGCCACCTCAGTGCCCAGCCCATGGGTGCTCTCCACGACTACATCGCCATCGATCCCGTCACCGAGCGCCACGCTATCGTCAACTTCCCTGTCTGCCCGGACAACACCTATAAGATCGATGTGGAGGAGACAAAGAAGGTCATTGACAAGTACCGTCCGGAGCTGATCATCTTCGGCAAGAGCATGGTCCTTCACAAGGAGCCTGTGGCTGCCATCCGGCAGTTTGTGGATGAGCAGAAGATTCCCACCACCATCATGTACGACATGGCCCACGTTCTGGGCCTGGTGGGCAACTACTTCCAGAAGCCTTTTGAGGAGGGCGCGGAGATCGTCACCGGCTCCACCCACAAAACCTTCTACGGGCCTCAGCGGGGCGTCATTGGCGTCAACTACAAGAAGGATGAGCTCAAGTATGGCCTGTGGGAGACCATTGAGACCCGTGCCTTCCCCGGCAGCGTCTCCAACCACCACCTGGGCACTCAGCTGGGCCTTCTGATGGCCGCCTATGAGATGAACCAGTTCAAGGATCAGTACCAGAAGGCCGTGGTGGAGAATGCCAAGCACTTTGCCAAGTGTCTGAAGGCGGAGGGCCTGGACGTAGCCGGCGACAGCGCCATCGACTATACCGAGACCCATCAGGTCATTGTCTCTGTGGGCTACGGCACCGGTCCCGAGGTGGCAGAGCGCCTGGAGCGCAACAACATCATCGTCAACTACCAGGCCACCCCCGACGAGGAGGGCTTCACCGCTTCCGGTGCCCTGCGGATGGGCGTCAACGAGATGACCCGCTTCGGCTTTGAGAAAGAGGATTTTGCCAAGCTGGCTGCTATTATGGCCGACTGTATCCTCCGGGGCAAAGAGGTGGCCGAGGACGTGGCGAAGCTGCGCTCCGCCCATACGGAGATGCGTTACTGCTTCAATGACGATCAGGCGCTGACCGCTCTCAGCGAACTGGCCAATAAGACTGGCATCTAATTTCTATTTGTTTTCAATGGCTGACAAGGATAGTTCCATTACATATTTTTTTAAAATTTAGGAGGATATGATCATGAATTTTCCCGCTGAACTGAAGTATTCCAAGTCCCACGAATGGGTGAAGATGCTCTCCGACAATACCGCCCTGGTGGGTATTACCGACTACGCCCAGAGCGAGCTGGGTGATCTGGTATTTATCAACCTTCCTATGGCTGGCGACGCTGTCACGAAGGAAGAGGCGTTCTGTGATGTGGAGTCTGTCAAGGCTGTTTCCGACGTAGTCTCCCCTCTCACCGGTGTAGTGGCAGAGGCCAATGAGGCCCTGATGGATGCGCCCCAAATGCTCAACGAGTCTCCCTACGAGGCCTGGATCGCCAAAGTGGAGGACATCACCGACACCGAGGAACTGATGGACGCTGAGGCCTATCAGGCTTTCATCCAGCAGTAAGTCCGCTTCTCTGCCGGAGGGGATTTCCCTCCGGCAGAGACACCCTAATGAGAAAGGAAGGAACCGAATTTATGGGAAGCTATATCCCTAATACGGATACCCAGCGCCGGGAGATGCTCCGCACCATCGGCATTGACAGCGTGGACGCACTGTATGCCAACGTCCCCGGGGACATGCTGGTGGGCGATGATCTGAAGCTGCCTGCCGGCCTCAGCGAGCTGGAAGTCCGCCGGGCTGTCACCGCTATGGCGGATAAGAACCGGATCTATCCCACCATTTTGCGGGGTGCCGGTGCCTACCGCCACTTCATTCCCTCTGTGGTAAAAAGTGTGGTGTCCCGGGAGGAGTTCGTCACTGCCTACACGCCCTATCAGGCAGAGGTAAGTCAAGGTATCCTCCAGTCCATCTTTGAATTCCAGACTATGATCTGTACCCTCACCGGCATGGATGTGGCCAATGCCTCTGTCTATGATGGCGCTACCGCGGCTGCCGAATCCATTACCATGTGCAAGGACCGCAAGCGTATCAAGGCCTACGTCTCTGCCTGTGCCAACCCCGGCGTCATCGAGACTATGCGCACCTACTGCTTTGGCTCCGGCACGGAGCTGGTGGTGGTGCCAGAGAAGGACGGCCGTACCGACATGGAGGCTCTGAAGGCCGCCCTGGGCGCCGACGCTGCCTGCTTCTACCTCCAGCAGCCCAATTACTATGGCAATCTGGAGGACGCTGCCGCCATCGGCGAGATCGTCCACGCTGCTGGTGCCAAGTTCGTCATGGGCGTCAATCCCATGGCCTGCGCCATTATGGCCACTCCCGCCGAGTGCGGAGCCGATATCACCGTAGGCGAGGGCCAGCCTCTGGGCCTGGACATCGCTTTCGGTGGTCCCTACCTGGGTTTTATGGCCGCCACCAAGGCCATGTTCCGCAAGCTGCCTGGCCGTATCGTAGGCCAGACTCACGACGTGGAGGGCAAGGTGGGCTACGTCCTCACCCTCACTGCCCGTGAGCAGCACATCCGCCGGGAAAAGGCCTCCTCCAACATCTGCTCCAACCAGGCCCTCTGCGCTCTGACCGCCGGAGTCTACCTCACTGCCATGGGGCCTGATGGCCTGCGTGAGGCCGCCCGTCAGTCTATGTCCAAAGCCCACTACCTGGCTTCCGAGCTGGAAAAAATCGGTCTCAAGCGTCTCCACACCGGCGAGTTCTTCCACGAGTTCGTCACCACCTGTGACAAGACCCAAGACGTATTGGATGCTCTGGATAAGGCAGGCATACTGGGCGGCCTTCCGGTGGAGGGCGGCATTCTCTGGTGCGTTACCGAGATGGTGAACCGTGAAGAACTGGATCGTGCTGTGGCCATTATTAAGGAGGTGTGCTGATATGAAGCTGATATTCGAAAAAGGCGCTCCCGGTCAGCATCTTACCCTTCTCCCCTCCTGCGACGTGCCGGAGGTGTCCCTGTCCCACGAGCGCACCGCCCCCCTGGAGCTGCCCCACGTATCGGAGACGGAGCTTACCCGCCACTACACCGCCCTGGCCAAACGAGTCCACGGCGTCAATGACGGTTTTTATCCCCTGGGCTCCTGCACCATGAAATATAACCCCAAGATCAATGAGGATATGGCCGCCCTGCCAGGCTTTACACAGATCCATCCCCTTCAGCCGGTGGAGACGGTACAGGGCTGCCTGGAAGTCTACGCCAAGGCCGAGGAGCTGCTGGGCGAGATCACCGGTATGGACGCTCTCACCTTCCAGCCCGCCGCCGGCGCCCACGGTGAATTTACCGGCCTGCTCCTGATCAAGGCCTACCACCATCACCGAGGAGACACCGCCCGTACCAAGATCATCGTTCCCGACTCCGCCCACGGTACTAACCCCGCCTCTGCGATGATGGCGGGCTACACAGTGGTGAACATTCCCTCCGCCCCTGACGGCTGCGTGGATGTGGAAGCGCTGCGGGCCGCTGTGGGCCCCGACACCGCGGGCCTCATGCTCACCAACCCCAACACGGTGGGTATTTTCGACAAGAATATTCTGGAGATCACCAAGATCGTTCACGACGCCGGCGGCCTGTGCTACTACGACGGCGCCAACCTCAACGCTGTTATGGGCGTAGTTCGCCCCGGCGACATGGGCTTCGATGTGATCCATTTGAACTTGCACAAGACCTTCTCCACCCCCCACGGCGGCGGCGGCCCCGGCTCCGGCGCGGTGGGCTGCAAGGAGATCCTGCGTCCCTTCCTTCCCGGTCCCGTGGTGGAAAAGGCAGGGGACGGCAGCTACCGCTTTGCTACCCCTGCCCATTCCATCGGCCGCGTGAAGGATTTCTACGGCAACTTTACTGTCGTGGTAAAGGCTCTGACCTATATCCTGACCCTGGGCAAGGAGGGCATCCCCGATGCAGCGAAGAACGCCGTCCTCAACGCCAACTATATGATGAAGCGGCTGAAGGAAAAGTACACCATGGCCTACGACGTGCCCTGCATGCATGAGTTCGTCATGTGTCTTGCGGATCTGCTCCACGATACCGGCATTTCCGCCATGGACATTGCCAAGGGCCTTCTGGACAACGGCATCCATCCGCCCACGATGTACTTCCCTCTTATTGTCCACGAGGCACTGATGATCGAGCCTACAGAGACGGAGAGCAAGGAGACGCTGGACGAGGCCTGCGATGTGTTCCTGAAGCTATGGGATATGGCTCACAGCGATCCCCAGGCCCTCCACGACGCCCCCAGGACCACTCCTGTCCGCCGTCTGGATGAGGTGGGCGCTGCCCGGAACCCGGTGCTGCGCTACACTAAGGAAGAAGATTGATGATCCGACACCTTCTGATCTTTCGCACAGAAACGACTGATCCCTACTATAATCTGGCCCTGGAGGAATATCTCCTTAACACAGTGGACCAGGAGAGCTGTATCCTTTACCTGTGGCAGAACCGCCACACCGTGGTCATCGGCCGCAACCAGAACCCCTGGCAGGAGTGCCGCACCGGACAGCTGGAGGAGGACGGGGGCTTTCTGGCCCGCCGTCTCTCCGGCGGCGGAGCGGTGTACCACGACATGGGAAACCTCAATTTCACCTTTCTGGTCAGGAAGGAAAATTACGACCTGCCCCGGCAGCTCTCGGTGATTGCCCGGGCTTGCCGGGCGCTGGGAATCCCGGCGGAGATTTCCGGCCGCAACGACATCACTGCCCAGGGACGGAAATTCTCCGGCAACGCCTTCTATGAGCACGAGGGCCGCTGCTACCACCATGGTACCCTGCTCATAAATGTGGACATGACTCAACTGGGCCGCTACCTCAGTCCCTCCCCCGCCAAGCTGAAAGCCAAAGGCGTCAGCTCCGTGCGTTCCCGGGTGGTGAATCTCCGGGAACTGCGGCCGGATCTGACAATCCTGGAGATGGCCCGGCAGATGGAACAGGCTTTCTCCCAGGTGTACGGTCTGCCGGCGGAGCGTATCGACGGCTCCGCCCTGGATGCCGTGGCTATCGAAACTCTCCGACAGCACTACGCAAGCTGGGACTGGCTCTACGGCCGCAAGCTCCCCTTCACCTTCCAGTGCGCCGGAAAATTTCCCTGGGGCGAGATCACCATACAGCTGGCGGCGGAGGGCGGTATTGTGCGGGAAGCTGCGGTCTATACCGACGCTATGGAGGTAGGGTTCGTACCGCTGTTGGAGGCCGCCTTAACCGGCTGCCTTTTCCGGGGAACAGAGCTGTGTCAGGCGGTGGGGTCCATCCCCTGGGATGAGGCCGTCCGCCGGGATATTCAGTCATTGCTGATGGAACAAGATGTATAAACATATATCGTCCCTGCCGCAAAGGGGCAGGGACGCAAAAGGAGCGACAGATACATGAGCGACTACCAACTGCTGGTCATCGGCGCTGGTCCCGGTGGATATGTGGCGGCTCTGAAGGCCGCCAAGCTGGGACTGAAAACCGCTATTGTGGAGAAGCGCGATGTGGGCGGCACCTGTCTCAACCGGGGCTGCATTCCCACCAAGGCCCTCCTGCATACAGCCGAAGTCTACACCCAGGCAAAGGAGGGGGCGTTTTTAGGCGTCAATACCGACGGCATCTCCGTGGATTTTGCCGCCGCCCAACGGCGCAAGAACGAAGTGACGGAGAAGCTGCGCCTGGGTATCGAGGGCCTGTTCAAGCAGAAAAAAGTGGATCTTCTCCGGGGTACCGGCACCATTCTGGCCCCCGGAAAAGTCTCTGTGGATGGAAAGAAATACACTGCTGACCATATTCTGATCGCCACCGGCTCCGTTCCCGCCCGTCCCCCGATTCCGGGCCTGGAGCATGCCCTTACCTCCGACGATCTGCTGGAGGGCGAGGGCCGGATGTTCTCCTCTCTGGTGATCATTGGCGGCGGCGTCATCGGCGTGGAGCTGGCCTCCGTATACAATGCCCTGGGCTGCCATGTGACAATCCTGGAGGCCATGGACCGAATTCTGCCCAACATGGACCGGGAGATCTGCCAGAATCTGACCATGATCCTGAAAAAGCGTGGCGTAGAGATCTACCCCTCCTCCATGGTCAGCGCCGTGGAGAAAATGGAGGACGGTACTCTTTCCGTCCGCTACACCAACAAGGGCGCGGAGAATGCCGCCCAGGGCGAGGCAGTCCTCTGCGCCATCGGCCGCCGGGCCAATACCGCCGGTCTTTTCGGAGAGGGCTTTTCCCTTGATATGGAGCGGGGCCGCATCCTCACCGACGAGAATTTTCAGACCAGCGTCCCCGGCATCTACGCCATCGGCGATGTGACAGCTAAGATCCAGCTGGCCCACGTGGCTTCCGCCCAGGGTACCGTTTGTGTGGAGAAGCTGGCAGGCAAGGCTGCTCCGGCGGATCTGGCCCTGATCCCCTCCTGCATCTACACCAGTCCGGAGATCGCCTGCATCGGCATCACCGCCGACGAGGCTAAAGCAGCCGGACGGTCCGTCAAAGTGGGCAAGTTCGTTATGTTTGCCAACGGCAAGACGGTGATCTCCAATGGTGAGCGGGGCTTCATTAAGATCGTGGCGGACGCGGAGAGCGGCGTTGTTCTGGGTGCCCAGCTCATGTGCGAGCGGGCCACCGATATGATCTCTCAGCTCACCACTGCTGTAGCCAATGGCCTGACAGCGGAGCAGCTGCTGGCTGTTGTACGGCCCCATCCTACTTTTGAGGAGGGTATCGGTGAGGCTCTTGATGACCTAGCCGACAAACTGGGCATGTAAATAGCGGCCGACGTCCTGAAAAAATACGGCGCGCTGCAGAGAGCTTTCTGCAGCGCGCCGATATTTGTGTTTTCTCCGGGATCAGCCAACCAGAGGCAGGATCAAACCCGCCACCATGGATAGCACCAACAGGGCAATAATGACCCGGGAAACAATCTTGACCCACTTTGTGCTCATTTCGGTTCCTCCTCGCTCAGGATTTTTTTGATAGCCTTTTCCGCCTTGCTGCGGGGCAGCATCAGCTCGTGGCCGCAGCCCTCACAGCGCAGCTTGATATCCATACCCACCCGCAGGACGGTCCAAATCTTGCTCCCACAGGGATGGGATTTTTTCAATTCCACTTTTTGATTCAGCTTCAGATCCATGAATACCTCCTTCCCCGGCCACACTCCGTCCCGCCAAACAGGATTTTTATCTTGGCAAGACCATACCGGGTAAGTTTTTCTTATAGATTCCCCCCAAATCCTCAACGGTCAAGCTCTGTTCCGCATAGGATAGCTTACGTGCGGCAGCCAGAGTCCCGCCTATATCGGGGAACTCCACCGCGCCAATCAGAAAAGGGTGGTGTATGTTTTGCATAGAAATGAATTGCTTCCGGAGGGCGCAGGCCCTCTGTTCCCGGAAAATCAGCCCCTTTCCGTCCTATGGGACGCCATGGAGCAGCAGACAGTCCTCACCGGTACGGCGATCCGCTGCAACAGCCTGGGCGATCTGACGGTTTTACTGGGCGGATATGAGGGCATCATTCCCCGGGAAGATGCCGTCCATCCCGCTATCAGCGGCGCCCAGCGGGAGATCGCCGTACTATCACGGGTGGGGCTGCCTGTCTCTTTTACCATAACACAGCTGACCGTTGACGGAGGAGGAAAACCACACCTGACATTGTCCCGCCGGGCGGCCCAGCAACAGGCCATTGCCTGGCTGTTGGAAAATGTTTCTCCAGGTTCCATTCTGTCTGCTCGGGTCACCCATCTGGAGCACTTCGGCGCTTTTGTGGACCTGGGCTGCGGTTTTACCTCTCTGATCCCACTGGAGCGGATCTCGGCTGCCCGCATCTCCCACCCATCTGATCGGTTCACCGTGGGGCAGGACATTCTGGTCACTGTCACCGATATTGACACGCAGGCCTGCCGGATCTACCTCAGCCATAAGGAGCTGCTGGGCACTTGGCTGGAAAACGCCGCCCGATTCGCACCGGGAGACACCGTCACCGGCATTGTGCGCAGCGTAGTAGATTACGGCGTGTTCATTGAACTTACCCCAAATCTGTCCGGCCTTGCCGACTGGCGGAGGGATCTGGCACCTGGGGACAGCGTGTCTGTCTACATCAAATCCATACGCCCGGAGAATCGAAAGATCAAACTTCAGGTCATCCGGCGGCTGGGCAGAGCCAGAACCCCCTCCCCCTTCTGCTATTTTATGACTGATGGCTCTACAGAGAACTGGGTCTACTGACAAGGGCAGTTATACCTTCCCCTTGATTTTCTCCCAATAGGCTCTGGCGGCTTGCTCTGTCTTATTGTCCCCCCACTGATAGTATGTCGTCCCTACCAGCTCATCAGGCAGATACTGCTGCTCCACCCAGCGATTGGGGTAGACATGGGGATACTTATATTTCGCCACCGGTCCTGCGTCAGCAGAGTCGGCGTGAACATTCTTCAGGTGCCGGGGAATGTCACCGGTCTTGCCCCGTTTGACATCCTCCATAGCAGCGATGATAGCATTATGGCCCGTGTTGGACTTGGGGGCGGTGGCCAGCAGAATGGCCGCATCCCCCAGGGGCAGCCGTGCTTCCGGGAGGCCCAGCTGCAAAGCAGAATCCACGCAGGCCTTCACAATAGGAATAGCCATGGGGTAGGCAAGACCAATATCCTCCGCCGCAATGACCAGCAGCCGCCGGCATGGGCTGAGCAGGTCACCTGCCTCCAGAAGCCGGGCCAGGTAATATACCGCGGCATCGGGATCGCTGCCGCGAATGGATTTCTGCAGGGCGGAGAGCAGATCATAGTGGGCATCCCCGTCACGATCATAGCGCATAGCGCTGCGCTGGGCCACCTGCTCTGCATCAGATACGGTGAGAAGGAATTCTCCTTTACAGGGTACTGCCGCCTCATAAAGCAACTCCACCGCATTCATGGCCTTGCGGACGTCGCCTCCGCAGGCCTGAGAGATATAGTCCGGCACGCCCTCCTCCCAGGAGAGAGGCAGCTTGCTCTCCTCCTGGACGATGGCCAGCGCCCGGTCTACTGCCGGACGGACTTCCTTTGCCGTAACAGGCTTGAACTCAAAGACCGTACTGCGGCTGAGGAGCGCGCTGTATACATAAAAATATGGGTTTTCTGTGGTGGAAGCTATGAGGGTGATGGCACCGTTCTCCATAAATTCCAACAGGGACTGCTGCTGTTTCTTATTGAAATACTGGATCTCATCCAGATACAGCAGTACACCGCCGGGAGCCAGCATAGTCCCTACATCCGCCATAATATCCTTCACGTCCTGCAAAGACGCAGTGGTGGCATTGAGCTTATACAAGGTACGGTGGGTGCGGGTGGCAATGATATTGGCGATGGTGGTTTTTCCCGTGCCGGACGGGCCGTAAAACACCAGATTAGCATCTGTGCCCTTCTCAATAAATCGGCGCAGCAGAGCGTTAGGGCCCAGCAGGTGCTGCTGCCCAACTACTTCGTCCAGGGTTTTCGGGCGGATGCGGTCCGCCAGGGGTCTGTCCATATCCTCCCTCTCCTTTCCGTTACAGCCGTATTGCCAGGCACCCATTTCGGCCTGTGCCTCATTCCGGGAAACCTGCCATACTGCTGCCAGGATTTTTCTATTGTACCACACCTCTCCCCTTTTGCACAGATTTTTTCCTCGAAATTTGTCACAACATGTGCTATGATAGGTGGCGAGGTGATGTGATGAAAAGCAAAGAGGCGGTCTCCGCCATTATCGAGGAGCTGAAAGCTCTGTATCCCGACGCTATCTGCTCCCTGGATTATAACCCCGAGAAAGCATATGAGCTGCTGTTCTCTGTGCGGCTGGCCGCCCAGTGTACCGATGCCCGGGTAAACCTGGTCACACCGGTTTTATACGCCAAGTATCCCACACTGGAGGCATTGGCTGCCGCTACCGAAGAAGAAGTGGGCGAGATCATCCACTCTACCGGCTTCTGGCGGGCCAAAGCCAGAGATATCGTAGCCGCCAGCCGGATGCTGCTGGAGGAATACGGCGGCCGTGTGCCGGACACCATGGAGGAGCTTCTGAAGCTGCCCGGTGTAGGACGAAAAACCGCCAACCTGATCCTGGGCGATGTCTACGGCAAGGAAGGCTACGTCTGTGACACCCACTGTATCCGGATCACCGGCCTTTTGGGAATCACAGACGGCAGCAAGGACCCGCTGAAAGTGGAGATGCAGTTGCGGAAAGCCATCCCGCCGGAGGAAAGCAACGCTTTCTGTCACCGGATGGTCCTCCACGGCCGGGCAGTCTGCGTGGCCCGGCGGCCGGACTGTGCCAACTGCACCCTGCGGCCCTGGTGTGATCACTTTACTCATTCTGACTGCTGAAAGCGTATGCCTGTCCATCCGCTTTTTCCATGACAGGGAATTCTTTTGTCTTGTGCCCTCTCCTTTTCTTCAGGAGGGGGCACATTTTTCATCTCCCGGACATATACTGGAAAGACAAAGAAAGGGAGGTCCCTCCATGAAGCAGAACGAATCCTCTAAGCTCCAGCAGCTTCTCAACGATAAGAAGGCCATTGCCGCTCTGGCGAAATCGCCGGACGCCAAAGCTCTGGCAAAGATGCTTTCCCAGAGCAGGGATGCCGCCTCTTTACAGCAGGCGGCGCAAAACGCAGCCCGAGGTGACACGGAGCAGCTGCGGCAGGTGATCCGGTCCATAACAGAAACGCCCGGCGGAGCGGAGCTGCTCCAAAGACTGGATAAAACCATGGGCGGAAAATAACCGGACGATAACAGGATGAAGGAGGGAACGGCATTTTGAGCGATTTCGAGGAAAAACTGAATGCCATCCTGTCCAATCCTGACGCCATGGCCCAGGTGATGAACCTGGCGCAATCCCTGAACCTGGATGGCCAGCCTGACGATCATTCATCCGACGAAAGCCACGAGGAAACCAGCAGCGAAAGGGACCAATCGCCAGAAAACAACCCTTTTGCCGGGATCAACGACTTACTTGGGCAGATCGACCCCCAAATGATCCAGCGGCTTCTGCCGTTGATCGGAGAATTAAAAGGAGGCGGAGACCAGGACCGCCGGCTCCAGCTGCTCAATTCCCTGCGTCCCTTTCTCAAGCCGGAGCGACAGGAAAAGGTGGAGCGGGCTATAAAAGCCGCAAGGCTCCTCCATCTGGGCAAAAAGTTCCTGTCATCTATGGGGGAATTCCATGTATAACCGATATGTGCGCAACGACGCCGGCGTATATCAGCGCGTCCCGGCGGGTGAAAGCGAAACCGCTTTCTCACACGGTCCGCCGCATGAACGGCCCGGCAGCGGAGTAGCCGGACTACTTTCCCAGCTTATGGGAAAATTGAAGCTGGATGACCTCGACACCGGAGACCTTCTGCTGCTGGCCATCCTGTTCCTTCTGTTCAGGGACAGCGAGGATGAAGAACTCCTGATCGCTCTAGGTCTGCTGCTTATCTTATAGCGGAGAAGCACTTCCCTGCCGTATTTTCCTACATACAGAATACCGGGTTTTCCGCCCATATGCCGGCGGAAAACCCGGTATTTTAATCTGTAAAAAGAGACATCAGGTGGACACATCCCATACCGTGCCATCAGGCAGCAGGAACATATCCTCCTCCGGCGCTTCCAGATTGGTGTCCTCAGCGGTAAAACGATAAATGAGCTCGCCATCACAGTAGCGCTCCGCCTGCTTCAAAAGGCCGTTATTCACATTGACCCAATAGCTGCTGGCGTACCCGTCCTCATCTTCCCGAGTGGATACATAAATACAGCTGACACCATCCAGCTCCTGATAATTGGCCTGTGCAATATCCGATACCGGTAGATCACGGACCGTCTCATAGGTCAGCATACGCTGGGCCACGTCGGCGTTGAATTGCTCCGCCGTCAGAACGGTCCATTCCGTCTCATCATCGTACCACACTGCGGCACTGCTGCCAATCACCAGCATATGACGTGTACTGCCATCCGGCAGCTGGGTATCTACACGGGTCCGTCCGGCGCTTACCGACACAAGAGACACCGATTTCCCGCTGCCGCCGCTCCAGAAGGTCTCTACCGTTTGGGTCCGGCTGTAAGTGGCCGGCCTGGAAAGTGTATTGATCGCGGGCTGGACCGTATCCGGGGTGATCTGGACCACACCCAATTCTTCACTTCCGCTTCCGCTTCCCGATCCTTCTGTATCCGCCTGCTCCATAGGCAGAACGATATTGCCGGAATGGCGCAAACCGCCCTGTGCCAATATCAGGACAACCAGAATCAGCAGGATGCTCACGCCAGTAACGACATAAGCCGTTTTCGGTTTCTTCATATCATCCTGCCTCCTTCCAGCCAGATTACGCCTGAAAATCCTCCGGTCTGCTGCCCCGGCCAAAATGCCATAGAATTGCGTCAGCGATCCGGCGGCAAGCCTCACCATCGCCGTAGGGATTGACCGCGTGGGCCATAGCGGCGTAGGCCGCAGGATCGGTGATCAGGCTATGGGCCATGGACAGGATATCCTCCCTGGCTACACCGGCCAGCTTCACAGTCCCCGCGGTCACAGCCTCAGGCCGCTCCGTTTCCCGGCGCAGTACCAGCACAGGCTTGCCGAGCGCCGGAGCCTCCTCCTGAAGTCCGCCGGAGTCGGTCAGCACCAGGTAGCTGCGAGCCATCAGGTTGTGCATCTCGTCGGCAGCCAGCGGCGCAATCAGATGGACATTGCTGATCCCATCCAGATGACGGTGGGCACACTCCTGCACAACAGGACTGAGGTGGACCGGGTAGACCAGCTCCACATCCTCATGGGTCCTGGCGATCTCCGCCAGCGCAGACATAATGTCCTCCATGGGCTGGCCGTAGTTTTCACGGCGATGGCAGGTGACAAGAAGGATCTTTTTACTGTCGTAAGGCAGCTGATTGAGAATTTCCGTTGTAAAGTGATAATCCTTGCGGACTGTTGTTTTCAGAGCGTCTATCACCGTATTGCCGGTAACAAACACTTCTCCGGATACCCCTTCCCGCTCCAGATTGCGGCGGTTGTTCTCAGTGGGGCAGAAATAGAGGTCGGCAATGGCCGTGACCAGCTTTCGGTTCATCTCCTCGGGGAAAGGAGAATACTTATCATATGTCCGCAGTCCCGCCTCCACATGGCCAACAGGTACCTTGTGATAAAAGGCGGACAGGGCTCCGGCAAAGGTGGTGGAGGTATCGCCATGAACCAGGATCATATCCGGCTTCAGGGTATCGATAGCCTCGTCCATGCCAAGAAGGCACTTGCTGGTGATGGTACTGAGGGTCTGCCGGGGCGTCATAATATCCAGATCCCAGTCCGGCTTCAAGTCAAAGACCTCCAGCACGCTGTCCAGCATCTCCCGGTGCTGGGCCGTCACACAGCAGATGGAAGTGACGCCGGCCCGGGAAGCCAGCTCCTTTACCAGAGGTGCCATCTTAATAGCTTCCGGTCTGGTGCCGAAGACGCTCATAATACGCAGGTTTTCCATGGTACCTCAAGCCTCCTTGTGGTCTTGTGCAGCATCCGCGTTTTCCGCAGGCTTCTTATCCTTTTCAGCGCACTCCGTTTTCTTTTCATGGTGGTCATGGGGATAACGAGCGATCCGGGCCACTGTGATGGCCACACCGATCAGGGCAGCTACCGACAAAATCACCTTGACATAGCCGGTGGTGACGATCATCACCGCACAAAGTCCCAATACGCCGGCCACCATATATAAGGTAGCAACCGCCTGCTTCTGGTTCATGCCCATATCAATGAGCTTGTGGTGTGTATGACTGCGGTCGGCCTTCATAGGATTCTGCCCCTTCAGGATACGGCGGGTAAACGCAGAAACCGTATCAAAGATGGGGAAGCCCAGAATGATAAAGGGAACGATAAAGGAGATCACAGCATAGAGCTTGAACAGGCCGATCACCGACACGGTGGCCAGCATGAAGCCCAGGAAGGTGGAGCCGGTATCTCCCATAAAGATCTTGGCCGGATTGCGGTTATAGGGAATAAAGCCTACGCAGGCACCCACCAGAGCCGCAGTGATGACAGCGATTTCCAGATCGCCCATCATCAAGGCAATGATCAGCATAGTGAGAGCCCCGATGGTGGACACACCGTCCGCCAGGCCGTCCAGGCCGTCGATCAGGTTCACGCTGTTGGTCACAGCAACGATCCAGATCACCGTAATGGGCACCGCCCAGATACCGAAGTTCCAGTAAGGGTTATCCCCGAAAAAGAAGGGATTGGCGATGGTCTGAATCACAACGCCATGCCATACGGCGATCAGAGCGGCAACGATCTGGAGAATGAACTTGACCCCAGCCCCTAAAGGATGGGCGTCATCCACCACACCAACAGCTACAATAATGCATGCACCGATCAAAATTCCCCGCAGGGACCGGTCAACGTCTGCAAAAAGAAGGATACTTACTACGCACCCAATAAAAATCGCCAAGCCACCCATTCGGGGAATTGGGTGGTCATGCATTCTGCGGTTATCCTTGGGAACGTCCACCGCTCCGATCTTATAGGCCAGCTTTTTGACCAGGGGCGTGGCGATAAAGCTGATCAGCATAGACACACCCAGTGCCAGAATAACCGGCAGGATGTCCTCACGCTCAAATATCATTTTCCTTACGCCTCCCTGTTATCTCGCTACAAAACCGATTTTTTTGTAGACCTTGCGGAGGGTCTTTTCCGCCACATAGGACGCTTTTTCCGCACCGGCACGGTAAACACTCTCCAGATAGGCCTTGTCCGCCATGATTCGGGTCGCCTCTTCACGGATGGGCCGCAGTGCCTCCACTACAGCATCTCCCACAGCAGGCTTGAACTTGCCATAACCCTGGCCGGCAAACTCCGCCTGGATCTCGTCGTAGGTCTTGCCGGTCACTGCGGAATAAATAGCCATGAGATTGGCTACACCAGGTTTGTTGGCAGGATCGTAGCGCACACAATTCTCTGTATCGCTGTCAGTGATCGCCCGCTTGAACTTGCGCTGGATATCCTCCGGCTTCTCCATGAGGAACACACAGCCCTCGGGGATGGATTTGCTCATCTTGGTATCAGGGGAGTTGAGGCTCATGATCCGGGCGCCGGTCTTGGGGATATAAGGCTCAGGGACCTTGAACACATCGCCGTAAATACCGTTGAACCGCTGGGCCACATCACGGGTCAGCTCTACATGCTGCTTCTGATCGTCGCCCACAGGGACATAGTCCGGCTGATAGAGCAGAATATCCGCCGCCATCAGGGCAGGATAGGTAAAGAGGCCGCCGTTGATGTTCTCCGCATGCTTGGCCGCCTTGTCCTTGAACTGGGTCATCCGGCTGAGTTCACCAAACATGGTGTAGCAGTTGAGGACCCAGCCCAGCTCCGCGTGCTGATGGACATGGGACTGGATAAAGAGGGTGTTCTTCTCCGGGTCCAGGCCGCAGGCAATGTACTGGGCCAGCTGCTCCAGGGTCCGCCGACGCAGGGCAGCAGGCTCCTGCCGCACAGTGATGGTGTGCATGTCAGCCATAAAATAGTAGCAGTCGAACTCCTCAGCCCGGGCGCCCCAGTTGCGGATAGCCCCCAGATAGTTGCCCAGGTGCAGATCACCGCTGGGCTGGATGCCGGAGAGCATGACTTTTTTCTCATCCATAGTGTTACCTTGCTCCTTCTCTATTGTAATCGCTTTTGCGCTGGTATTCATTAGCATCCCATTGTACCATATGTCTGAGTGATTGACAACCGTAATCCTGAGAATTTAGACGAATCCGCACTATGATTTGTTTCCTCACCCTTGACCCCCCCACTGCTCTTTTGGTATAATAAGCCGACACAAATGATACCAACATCATGGAGGATATATTGTATGGCTCTTGATATGACATATTTCGCGGAGATGGAGGCAAAGATCCCCCACGGAAAGGTCCGCACCCGCTTTGCCCCCTCCCCCACCGGCTATATGCACGTGGGCAATCTCCGCACTGCCCTGTACACCTGGCTTATCGCCCGCAATGCCGGCGGCACCTTTATTCTGCGCATTGAGGATACCGATCAGGGCCGCCTGGTGGAAGGAGCTACCGATGTGATTTACCGCACCATGGCGGAGTGCGGCCTTACCCACGACGAAGGCCCCGATGTAGGCGGCCCCGTGGCCCCCTACATCCAGTCCCAGCGCCGGGACACCTATGGCCGCTATGCAGAGCTTCTGGTGGAGAAAGGCCACGCGTACTACTGCTTCTGCGAAAAAACTGAGAGCGAGGAGGACAGCGGCGACTTCAACCGTGCCGCCGATCCCTGCCGCGACCTGGACCCCGACGTAGCCAAGGCCCGTGTAGCCGCCGGAGAGCCCTATGTGATCCGGCAGAAGATCCCCGCCTCCGGTACCACCACCTTCCACGACGCCATCTTCGGCGATATCACTGTGGACAACGACACTCTGGACGACCAGGTCCTCATCAAGCGGGATGGCCTTCCCACCTATAACTTTGCCAATGTTATCGACGACCACCTTATGGGCATCACCCACGTGGTCCGGGGCAGCGAATATCTCAGCAGCGCTCCCAAATATGATCTGCTCTACCAGGCCTTTGGCTGGGAGGTGCCTACCTACGTCCACTGCTCCCCTGTCATGCGGGATGCCCACAACAAGATGTCCAAGCGCCACGGCGACCCCTCCTATGAGGATCTGAAAGCCCAGGGCTATCTGACCGAGGCTATTTTGAACTATGTGGCTCTCCTGGGCTGGAGTCCCCGGGGCGACAAGGCAGAGCAGGAGGTATTCTCTCTGCAGGAGCTGGCGGAGGTGTTCGACATCACCGGTATCTCCAAGTCCCCCGCCATCTTCGACATCGAAAAGCTGACCCACTTCAACGCCCTCTATCTCCGGGCCATGACGCCGGAGGCCTTTGCCGCTATCGCGGAACCCTATATCCGTCAGGCGGTAAAGAATCCCGCTTTGGACGCCGCCGCCATTGCTGCTCTGCTCCAGGCACGGTGCGAGCGCCTGACGGACATTCCGGAGAAGGTCGCTTTCTTCGAGGCCCTGCCGGAATACGATAAAGATCTTTTCACCAACAAAAAATCCAAGACCAACGACGAGGTAGCCCGCGCCATGCTGGAGGCTGCTATTCCCATGCTGGAGGCCCTGCCTTCATGGAACACCGATGCCATCCATGATGGCCTTATTGCCCTGGCAGAGCGCCTGGAAGTCAAGAACGCCACGCTGATGTGGCCGGTACGCATTGCAGCCGCCGGTCAGGCAGTTACCCCCGGCGGCGCGGTGGAGATCTGTGCCATTCTTGGCAGAGAGGAGTGCCTGCGCCGTCTGAACCTTGGCCTGGAGAAGCTGAAGGCATGAGCGCATTGAAAGAACACATGGGGATGCTGGGCCAGTTCCTGAAGACGGATTTTCGGAAGATCCTTCTGGGCTGCACCCTTGCCATGGTAGTGGCCATCCTTTTGGGATATGTCCTCGGCTCTTTCTCCCCGGAAACCATCGATACAGTTTTGGAACAGTTCGCAGCCATGGTAGAGGACGCCGGCATTATGGACAATGAGGGAAATATCTCTCCCTTCGGCCTTCTCACCAACAACTGGACCGCTATGCTGCTGGCCGCCCTTTATGGCTTTGTTCCATTCCTCTATCTCCCTGTCCTTTCCCTGATCTCCAACGGCCTTCTCATCGGACTTCTGGCCGCCTGGTATCACAACAGCGGTTTATCCATGGTGCTGTATCTGGCCGGTATCCTGCCCCACGGTATTTTTGAGCTCCCTGCCCTGCTCATTTCTGCCGCCTGCGGTGTGTGTCTGTGCCGGAATATGAGCCGTCTCGTCACTAGCAGTCCCAAACGGGTGCCAATGGTGGAGCTTCTCAGTGATCTCCTGCGGGTGATGCTTCTGATCGTACTGCCTATGACTGTGGCAGCTGCCTTTATCGAAGCCTATGTGACACCGTTGGTCATGTCCCTTTTTATGGGGTGATACTATGAAAAAAACCTATGTTACCACCATGCCGGACCATGTGGGAGCTTTCCTGAAGGCCAGCCGCTGCATGGCATCCCTGGGGCTGAACATTACCCGTGCCAGCTATAATAAAGCCATCGACACCCATACGCTGTTCATCGAGGCCGAAGGCGAACCGGATCGGCTGGAGTTGGCCACAGAGGAACTGCGGAAGATCGGCTATCTCCAGAGCAGCGGAAAACAAAGCGTACTGTTGGTGGAGTTCAAACTGCGGGATGTGCCCGGCAGCGTATCCGGCGTTCTGGAACTGATCGCCCGGTACAACTTCAATATCTCCTACCTGAGCTCTCAGGAGAATGGAAGCGGCTTCCAGATGTTCAAAATGGGACTTTTCGTGGAAAAGCCCCAGCAATTTTCTCATTTTCTGCATGCTGCTTCCCGGTTGTGTCCCGTCCGCGTCCTGGACTACGATAAAACGGAAAAAATCCTGGACAACAGCATCTTTTACATCTCTTTTGCCAGTGAATTGGCAGAGCGGATGGGGCTGGGCGAGGCCAGCCGGACGGATCTTATCATCAATTCCAATCTGATCATGCAGATGCTGGACGAGCGTAACGAGCCCTTCCACAAAACGTTTGACTATATCCGCGGCTTTGCAGAGGCCCTTGCCGACCACCGTGGTACCGCCTTCCATCCCCGCATCACGGAATTTCCTCTAGGGGATGACCTCCACATCACGCTCATCGAGCCCCCCTGCGGCAGTAATATCTGCATCCTACGACACCAGGGAATGTATCTTTTTGTGGACACCGGTTATGCCTGCTACCGCCAGGAAACTCTGTCCCTGCTGCGTTCCCTGATCCCCGATTTTGATACCTGCCGTAAGGCTGCTCTGGTCACCCACGCCGATGTGGATCACTGCGGACTGCTGGATCTGTTTCCCGCTGTGTACCTCAGCTGGAAAAGCCGGGAATCCCTGGTGATGGAGCGGGAAGCGGGCGGAGGCTTCCGGGAGCAGAACCCTCTCCATGCTCCTTATATCCGTATCTGCAAGATCCTGACTTCCTATCACCCGCCCCGGCCTGAAACGCTCCACGTCATCAGCGGCACCGCTGAAAAGCCTGCCCACCCCATTGAACGTACCGGTAGCTGGTCTTTCGGTGACCTGGACTTTGAAGTATACGAGGGCCAGGGAGGGCATCTTCCGGGAGAATTGGTGCTGGTGGAGCGGCGGCATCACCTGGCTTTTACCGGCGACATCTTCATCAATATTAAAGAGATGACCCCGGAACAGACCGCCTATAACCACTATGCCCCCTATCTGATGACCAGCGTGGATACTGACAGCGTCCTCTGTGCGCAGGAGCGCAAGGTATTGCCTGACATCCTGGGACCGGGAACCTGGCAGATCTTCAGCGGCCACGGACAGCGCAAGGAACTGACCCTGTCCTGAAATATTTTTTCTGCAGAGGGAACCTTTTTTCCGCTTCCTGCGTCAAAATATCAGAACATATCTGGAAGCGAGGTATTTCCTATGGTAAAGAAAGATTCTGTCCTGCTGGTCAAAGAAGTGCTGTCCGTTGTACTGGCTGCCGCCATGCTATTGGCGTTTCAGATCTGATCATGCTGTCCAGCCTTTCAAAAGGCACTCGCTGCAACAAATTAACTATTATATATTAGCTGTGTGCCGGACTGCTTTGCCGTCCGGCACTTCTTTTTTCTTGTATATTGCCCTATCCTTTTTTCCATGCTACAATATGGCCCATATATCATTCTATCGGACCTAGAAAGGAGATCTCAGCACGATGCCCACTCTGGAAGAATTGAACAGCCGTTTTCAGCGTGATTGCTTTGCTACCGCTGTAGTAGGGGCTAAGATCCTGGAGGCGCAGCCGAATCACGCCGTATGTGTTCTGCCGCTGCGGCCTGCCCTGATGAACGCAAATGGCACCCCTATGGGCGGCGCTATTTTTACACTGGCGGATTTCGCCTTTGCTGTAGCCGCCAACGGTTTCACGGAAAAGGTGACCGTCAGCCAGCATGCCTCTGTCACTTTCCTTGCTCCGGCAAAGGGCACAGAGCTGCGGGCGGAGGCCTCCTGCCTGAAGGCAGGCCGCACCGTGTGTCTGTACGCCGTGGATATCACCGATGATGCGGGCGTCCATGTGGCCTATGTGACCGTAAACGGTTTTACCATGGGAGCGTAATATATTCTGCGGGAAACTGCCGTACTTTTTTATGCTCCGGACCATTTCTGCATTGCTCGATGTTGCCCAAATACAAGTAAACAAGCTTCTCTGCTCCAAAGCGTCATAGGAGGAATTCCTGTGGCGCTTTTCTTTTTTCTTTTGCATTCTTCTCTTCAAAACTTCATAGCATTCTTGCACCTGATGTGATATACTCGTAGCGGACGTCCAGATGGCCGGTCAATCGTCAGGAGCCGTGCCATCGGATAGCCTCCCATGTATCGTTTTATTTACGATTACATAGCCCCTCGGATGGTTGTAAGATAGAGATAAACGTTTTATGAAAGGACCCTCCCCCTATGAATATTGCAAAGCTGATGATCCCAAAGGTCTGTACTACAGTTTTACATGAAAACAATACCATTCGGCAAGGGTTAGAGATTTTGACCCGCTGCCGCTTTTCCGCCATACCAGTCCTGGACGCAGAAGGCCGCTATGTAGGAAGCGTCACAGAAGGAGATTTCCTGCAGCACGTATTGAAAACCGGAAAAACAAATTTAAAGGATCAGGAAGCATATCATATCAAAGACATCCTCAGACGCGACTTTTGTCCGGCACTGCCAATAGAGGCTGATTTTTCGGTGGTCGTAGATGCGGCGCTCCGCCAGAACTTTGTCCCTGTTGTTGATGCCAGAAATGCATTGTGCGGCATCGTCACCCGCCGGAACCTGATCGCAGCAATCGCCAATGTAGAAAAAAGTAACTGATACTACACTTTTCTGCCGTACTGTCCCGCAAAACGATCCTAAAACAGTGAAAAGCAGTAAAACTGTGGTGGTCGGCAGTCCGGAACAGCGTCATCCCGACAGTATTTTATTTTTTTCAAAATTATTCTTGACTTTAGTTGTTAAAAGTGGTAAAGTACATCGCGTATAGAAAATGCGATGAGGAAAAAGAGTAAGATCCTCTTCTCCCCTTCAGAGAGCTGCCGGGTGGTGCGAGGCGGCAGGGGCCGGGATCTGAATACCTTTCCGAGCAGCGGACTGAACGCAGGGGTGGGATGTAACCGCCCGCTGTCCAGTAGGCTCCGCCGGGAGCGCCCGATACAGCGCCCGGGGCATGTCAGTGCCCCCTGAGGCCGCAAAAGCGGTAAACTGAGGTGGTACCACGGGAAATTCTCGTCCTCTGCGCACATATGCGCAGAGGACTTTTTTTGTGGCCCAACAAAACATGCAGGAGGATGTACATCATGGTCATCACGGAACTACTGGAACGAAACGCCAGGCTCTACGGCTCTGACACCGCCCTGGTGGAGATCAACCCCTCGGAGGAACGGGACAAGGCCATCACCTGGCGTGAAGCCAGCCTGATCGAACAGGCCCTTCCCGACGCTCCCTACCGCAGAGAGCTGTCCTGGAAGGATTTTGACCGCCGGGCCAACCGCTTTGCCAATCTGCTCCTCAGCCGCAGTCTGGAGCGGGGCACCAAGGTAGGTATCCTTCTTATGAACTGCCTGGAGTGGCTGCCCATCTACTTTGGTATCCTCAAGGCCGGCTGCGTGGCAGTTCCGCTGAACTTCCGTTACTCCAGCGATGAGATCAAGTACTGCCTGGAGCTGGCTGATGTGGAGGTTCTGGTGTTCGGCCCTGAGTTCGTGGGCCGGCTGGACCCCATCGTTGACAGTCTTTCCCAGGTAAAGCAGATGTTCTTCGTAGGCCGCAGCAAGCCTGCCTATGCGGAGGACTGCTGCAAGCTCATGGGCTACTGCTCTTCCAGCGCTCCCCCGGTAGCCCTGGAAGAAACAGACTACGCCGCCATCTACTTCTCCTCCGGCACCACCGGCTTCCCCAAGGCCATTCTCCACAACCACTGCGCCCTTATCAACTCCTGCCGCACTGAGCAGAAGCACCACGGCCAGACCCGGGATGACGTGTTCCTGTGCATCCCGCCTCTCTACCATACCGGTGCCAAGATGCACTGGTTCGGCAGCCTCATCTCCGGCAGCAAGGCGGTGCTGCTCCGTGGCGTGAAGCCGGAGTGGATCCTCCGGGCCATCACTGAGGAGAAATGCACCATCGTGTGGCTCCTGGTGCCCTGGGCTCAGGATCTGCTGGACGCCATTGACGCAGGCAAAGTGGACCTGAACAGCTATCTGCTGGATCAGTGGCGACTGATGCACATCGGCGCCCAGCCGGTGCCCCCCAGCCTGATCCACCGGTGGAAGAAGATCTTCCCCCATCACGCCTACGACACCAACTACGGCCTCAGTGAGTCCATCGGTCCGGGCTGTGTCCATCTTGGCGTGGAAAACATCCACAAGGTAGGCGCTATCGGCAAGCCCGGTTATCTCTGGCAGGCCAGGATCGTCAACGACAAGGGCCAGGATGTGGCTCAGGGCGACATCGGCGAGCTTATCGTCAACGGCCCCGGCGTCATGCTCTGCTACTATAAGAACCCCGAGGCCACCGCTGAAATTCTGAAGAACGGCTGGCTCTACACCGGCGATATGGCCCGGATGGATGAGGACGGCTTCATCTATCTGGTAGACCGGAAGAAGGATGTGGTCATCTCCGGCGGCGAGAACCTCTATCCCGTACAGATTGAGGACTTCCTGCGCAAATGCGACAAGATCAAGGATGTGGCTGTCATCGGCCTGCCCGATCCCCGGTTGGGCGAGATCGCCGCTGCCATTATCGAGGTCAAGGAAGGCGTCACCTGCACCGAGGAGGAGATCAACCAGTTCTGCAAGGAGCTGCCCCGGTACAAGCGGCCCCGGAAGGTCATCTTTGACAAAGTACCCCGCAATCCCACCGGCAAGATCGAAAAGCCGGTACTGCGGGAGAAATACTGCCACGGCCGTCTGGTGGAGGCCCAGATCAGCGGCTGAATTCACTGCTGCTCCCCTGCTATGCTATTTCGATTCTACAAGTAAGGAGTCTTTCCCATGGGTGATATGACGATCAAACTGACGATGCTGGTGATTTTCTTCGGCGTCATGGTGGGCATCGGCATTTACTGCCGCCGCCACACCGCTGACGTCAGCGGTTTCGTTCTGGGCGGGCGGTCCGTGGGCCCCTGGCTCACCGCTTTTGCCTATGGCACCAGCTATTTTTCCGCCGTGGTCTTTGTGGGCTATGCGGGTCAGTTCGGCTGGAAGTACGGCATCGCCGCTACCTGGGCCGGCATCGGCAACGCCCTGTTAGGCTCCCTTCTGGCCTGGGCAGTGCTGGGGCGCCGGACCCGGGTCATGACCCAGCACCTGGACAGCGCTACCATGCCGGAATTTTTCGGCAAGCGCTTTGAGAGCCGGTCCCTGAAGCTGATCGCTTCCGTGATCATCTTCATTTTCCTCATTCCCTACACCGCCTCTCTCTACAACGGCCTCTCCCGCCTCTTTGCTATGGCTTTTGATATAGACTACGCCGTGTGCGTGGTGGTGATGGCGGTGCTCACCGGCGTATATGTCATTGCCGGCGGCTACATGGCTACCGCTATCAACGACTTCATCCAGGGCATCATCATGATCGTCGGCATTATCGCAGTGATCTGGGCCGTACTGGAAAGCCAGGGCGGATTCATGGCCGCTCTGGAGGGACTGGCCCGGGTGGAAGATCCCAGTGTCTCCAGTGCTCCCGGCGTGTTTGCCTCTTTCTTTGGGCCTGACCCGGCAGGACTTCTGGGCGTGGTGCTCCTCACCAGCCTTGGAACCTGGGGTCTCCCCCAGATGGTCCAGAAGTTCTACGCCATCAAGAGCGAAAAAGCCATCAACACCGGCATGGTGATCTCCACCCTCTTTGCTGCCATCGTAGCGGGAGGCTGCTACTTCCTGGGAGGCTTCGGCCGGCTCTTTGGCGACCAGGTAGACGTAGCTGCGGAGGGCTATGACGCTATCATCCCTACCATGCTCTCCGGCCTCTCCTCTTTTCTGATCGCTGTGGTGGTGATCCTGGTGCTCTCCGCCTCCATGTCTACCCTCTCCTCCCTGGTGCTGGCCTCCAGCTCCACCCTGACCCTGGATTTCATCAAGGATAATTTCATCAAAGACATGGATGAAAAGCGGCAGGTCCGCTGGATCCGCAGCCTGGTGGTGGTGTTTATCGCCATCTCCGTAGTGCTGGCTATCATCCAGTACCGCTCCAATGTCACCTTCATCGCCCAGCTCATGGGCGTCAGCTGGGGCGCTCTGGCCGGTGCTTTCCTGGCCCCCTTCCTCTATGGCCTCTACTGGAAGCGCACCACCAAGGCCGCCTGCTGGACCAGCTTCCTGTTCTCCACGGTGGTGATGCTGGCCAACATCTTTGTGGGCAAATACTTCCCCTCTATCCTGGTCTCCCCTATCAATGCAGGCGCCTTCTGTATGCTGGCGGGGCTGGTGATCGTACCGGTGGTGAGCCTTTTCACCAGGGCTCCGGAACAGGGCCACATAGACGATATTTTTGCCTGCTATGAGCGGACTATCACTGTCACCGTAAAGGATTCCATTGGCAATCCGGAGCGGCGGCAGCGGACCGGCAGTAAGAAAAAATAAGAATTACCCATTGACGGCAGCGGATAAAAGTGATAAAGTGATTCCATTGTGGATACCTGAAACGCGATGACGGAACCAAGTAGCGTGCCAAATTGCTCCCTTCAGAGACCTGCCGGGCGGTGCGAGGCAGGAGAAGCAAGGCCCGTGAATTCCTTCCCGAGCGGCCTGCCGAACCAACAGTAAGCAGTGACGGGCGGCGCCCGATACAGCGCCAGGGATATGTTCGTATCCCATGAGGCCGCGCAAGCGGTAAATTGAGGTGGTACCACGGGAAATTCCCCGTCCTCTGCAAATGGATTTTGCAGAGGACGGTTTTTTTGTTCCTGGAAAGCTTCAAGAAAGAAATCATTGCCGCCTTCCGGCGGCACGGATGTAAGGAGGATACCCTATGAAAACCCTGATGCTTGGCAACGAGGCTGTTGCCAGAGGCCTTTACGAGGCCGGCTGCTCCTTCGTCTCCAGCTATCCCGGCACCCCCAGCACGGAGATCACCGAGTGTGCCGCAAAGTACCCGGAGATCTACGCCGAATGGGCCCCCAATGAGAAAGTGGCGATGGAGGCGGCTTTCGGCGCATGTCTGGCGGGCAAGCGCAGCTTCTGCGGTATGAAGCATGTAGGCCTGAATGTGGCCGCTGATCCGCTTTTTACCATCTCCTATACCGGCGTCAATGCCGGTATGATCATCGCCGTGGCCGATGATGCGGGCATGCACAGCTCCCAGAATGAGCAGGACTCCCGCCATTACGCCATGGCCGCCAAGATTCCCATGCTGGAGCCCACCGACTCCGCCGAGGGTCTGGAATTTGCCAAGCTGGCCTATGAGCTCTCCGAGAAGTTCGATACCCCGGTACTGCTGAAGATGTGCACCCGTGTGGCCCACTCCCAGAGCGTAGTGGAGCCCGGTGAGCGGGTGGAGGCACCGGAAAAGCCCTATGAGAAGAATGGCCCCAAGTACATCATGATGCCCGGCAATGCCAAGCGCCGCCATCCTATCGTAGAGGAGCGCACCAACGCTCTCATCGCCTATGCAGAGACCTCTCCCCTCAACCGGGTAGAGGAAGGCTCCGACCACAAGATCGGTATCATCACTTCCTCCACCAGCTACCAGTACGTCAAAGAGGTCTGCGGTGACCGCTTCCCGGTGCTGAAGCTCGGTATGATCTGGCCTATGCCGGAAAAGCTCATCAAGGATTTTGCTGCCGGTGTGGAGCAGCTGGTGGTGGTCGAGGAGCTGGACGGCTTCATCGAGGCCCACTGCCGGAACCTGGGGCTCTCCCCTATGGGCAAAGATACCTTCTCCTGCATCGACGAGCTCAATCAGAACATCGTGGCGGAGAAGCTGGGAATCACCTATGAGAAGGGCACTGCTCTCCAGGAGAATATTCCTCCCCGGCCCCCGGTCATGTGCGCCGGCTGCCCCCACCGCGGCCTCTTCTACACCCTGGCCAAAAACAAACTCACCGTTCTGGGCGACATCGGCTGCTATACTCTGGGCGCTGTGGCTCCGCTGGCAGCTATTGATACCACCATCTGCATGGGTGCCTCTGTCTCCGGACTCCATGGCTTCAACAAAGCCAGCGGCGGCGCCACCGAGGGTAAGTCTGTGGCCGTGATCGGCGACTCCACCTTCATGCACTCCGGCGTTACCGGCCTTATCAACATCGCCTACAATGAATCCAACTCTACGGTCATTATCCTGGATAACTCCATCACCGGCATGACCGGCCACCAGCAGAACCCTACCACCGGCTTCAATCTCAAAGGCGATCCCTGCACCAAGATCGATCTGGAGAGCCTGTGCCGCAGCGTCGGCATCAACCGGGTTCGGGTGGTGGACCCCTACAACCTGGCAGAGTGCGACCAGGCGGTAAAGGAGGAGCTGGCAGCCAATGAGCCCTCCGTCATCATCTCCCGCCGGCCCTGCGCCCTCCTCAAATACGTCAAGCACAAGGCACCCCTGATTGCCAACAGCGACAAGTGCGTGGGATGCAAGTCCTGCATGCGGATCGGCTGCCCCGCCATCTCCATCGTGGATGGCAAGGCCAAGATCGACAACACCCTGTGCGTAGGCTGCGGCGTATGCCAGCAGCTGTGCAAATTCGACGCCCTGGAAACCGGCAAGGAGGCCTGAGAGATATGGAAACAAAGAACATCATGATCGTCGGCGTAGGCGGCCAGGGTACCCTTCTGGCCAGCAAGCTGCTGGGCCGTCTGCTTCTGAGCAAAGGCTACGACGTAAAAGTCAGCGAGGTCCACGGCATGAGCCAGCGCGGCGGCAGCGTGGTCACTTACGTACGCTACGGAGACAAGGTCTACTCCCCCATCATTGACAAGGGCCAGGCGGACATCATTCTCTCTTTTGAGCTGCTGGAGGCCGCCCGCTGGACGGAGTATCTGAAGCCCGGCGGAAAGATCATCACCAACACCCAGCAGGTAAACCCCATGCCCGTTATCACCGGCGCGGCGGAGTATCCCCAGGGTCTGGTGGAGAAAATGACCGCCGCCAGCATGGATGTGGATGCCATCGACGCCCTCTCTCTGGCGGAGGAAGCCGGGTCCGCCAAGGCAGTGAACCTGGTGCTCATGGGACGTCTCGCCAAGTGGTTCGACTTCACCGACGAGGAGTGGATGGCCGCCATTGAAAAGAGCGTGCCCGCCAAGTTCCTGGACATGAACAAGAAGGCATTTGCCCTAGGCCGGGAGGCCTGATCCTCAGCAGGATCAGCTCTTCTCCAGCAGCTTCTGGTAAGTGGCATCCATTCCAAATGCGCCCAGTGGTGCTGTCAGGAGGATGGCGAGTACCGCTACTGACAGCACCAGCTTGCCGCACGGAAGCCCAAGGGCCAGGGGGACAGATCCGATGGCAGCCTGGACCGTGGCTTTCGGCAGGTAGGCAATGACGCAGAATAATTTCTCTTTTCGATTCAGCGCCGTCCCGGCAGTAGCGGCCAGAACGCCGATGGCCCGGATGGCCAGAGCGGCGAAGATAATCCCTACCGCTCCTACGCCCGCCTCCAGCGTGTAACGGATATCTACCGCGGCTCCCACCAGGACGAACAGGATCACCTCTGCGGCCAGCCACAGCTTGCCAAATTTCTGGGACAGGCGATCTGCCACCGGTCGGGGGCATCTGAGATGGATCGCGCAGGCCATGGCAGTCACAGCCAGGATGCCGGAGAAAGGCAAGATTCCATCCAGCCAATCTTCCACCGCCAGCAGGAAAAAGGAGACCCCCAGGATAATAATCACTTTTGTACTGTTGCGGATGCAGTTGTGGTGGGCATAGTTTGTTTCAAAAAAGGAAGCAAGCAGGAGTCCAACCCCGCCGCCGACAGCAATTCCTGAAAGGATGGAAACAGGGATTGAAAGGAAGCTGACAGCAGACATGGTGCCACCCTGAGCGATTCCCGTAAAAGTGGAGAACAGGACAATGACATACACATCGTCCATGGAGGCCCCGGCCAGGATCATCTGAGGAATGCTCTTCCCGGTCCCCCACTTCCCTTCCATTAACGTAACCATGCGGGGAACGACAACTGCCGGTGACACCGCGCCTAAAACAGCCCCCATAATGGCGCCTTCCACCCAGCTTACCCCAAAGAAAACAGGGGCAAGGAGCGTATAGGCAATGATTTCAAAAGTGGCGGGCAGGCAGGACATAAGGAGCGCAGGTCGCCCCACCTGCTTTAGATCGGACAGATTCAATGAGAGCCCTGCTTTGATCAGGATAATGACCAATGCCATTTGCCGCAGATCAGCAGAAATGCCGAGGATCGAACTGTCCAGCAAATTGAGCGCGTAGGGTCCCAACAGGATGCCGACAAAAAGCATGCCGATAATCCGTGGAAGCTTGATTTTTTGGCACAAGGCTGCAGCAGCTAATCCTGCCAAAAAAACATAAGCCAGTGAAGTAAGCATATTTTCTTCTCCTTTTTTCGCAAAAATAAATAAGCTGATAACTCTACGATACATCATCGCAGAAGTCATCAGCTTATCATAAGCGGTTTAGGTTTCCCAAGGGAGTACTTCTTTCCCAAGGGGTCATTATAACTGCGTACAGCAAAATTTGCAAGTACAGTTTTTGTTTTAGCGAAAATTTCCGTTTTCTACCAAAAGTCTCTGCTCAGCAGATAAAGTTGCAGATCAAATCCATTCCGAAAGGACCAAACCTCATGGAAAGATATTACCAGCCCGAGATTGAATGTGCCAGCCGGGAGCAGATCCTGGCCTGGCAGAACGAGCGTCTGGTCAAGCAGGTGCAGCATGTGTGGGATAATGTTCCCTACTACCGCAAGAAGATGGAAGAAAAGGGTGTCACTCCCGCCGACATCCAGAGTGTGGACGACCTCCACAAGCTCCCCTTCCTTACCAAGGATGACTTGCGGGACGCTTACCCCTACGGCCTGTTGGCCAAGCCTTTGAAGGACTGTGTCCGCATCCAGTCCACCTCCGGCACCACTGGCCGCCGTGTAGTAGCTTTCTATACCCAACACGACATTGACCTGTGGGAGGACTGCTGCGCCCGGGCCATCACCGCAGCCGGCGGCACCAACGAGGATGTCTGCCATGTCTCCTACGGCTACGGCCTCTTTACCGGCGGCCCCGGCCTCAACGGCGGCAGCCACAAAGTAGGTTGCCTGACGCTGCCCATGTCCTCCGGCAACACTGACCGGCAGCTGCAGTTTATGGTGGACCTGGGTTCTACCATCCTCTGCTGCACCCCTTCTTACGCTGCCTATCTGGCGGAAAGTATCCATGAGCGCGGCCTTCAGGACAAGATCAAGCTCAAGGCCGGCATCTTCGGCGCGGAGGCCTGGAGTGAGGAGATGCGCCGGGATATCGAGGCAAAGCTGGGCATCAAGGCCTACGACATTTATGGTCTTACCGAGACCAGCGGTCCGGGCGTGGCCTTCGAGTGCAGCGAGCAGACCGGCATGCACATTAACGAGGACCACTTCATCGCCGAGATCATCGACCCCGATACCGGCGAGGTCCTTCCCGAGGGCAGCAAGGGCGAACTGGTATTCACCTCCATCACTAAGGAGGCCTTCCCCCTCCTGCGCTATCGCACCCGTGATATCTGCATCCTGTCCCGTGAAAAGTGCTCCTGTGGCCGTACCTTTGTGAAGATGTGCAAGCCCATGGGTCGCAGCGACGATATGCTCATTGTCAAGGGAGTGAACGTGTTCCCGTCCCAGATCGAGACTGTCCTTCTGGAGCAGGGCTACCCCGCCAACTATCAGATCATCGTGGACCGTGTCAACAACAGCGATACCCTGGAGGTCATGGTGGAGATGACTCCGGAGAACTTCTCCGACTCCCTGGCCAAGATCACCGACATGGAGAAGTCCCTGGTGGCTGCTTTGAAGGCTATGCTGGGCATCTACGCCAAGGTCCGCCTGGTGGCGCCCAAATCCATTGCCCGCAGCGAGGGCAAGGCCGTACGTGTTATCGACAAGCGCAAGATTTGAGAAGGGAGTATCGAAACATGACCATTCATCAGATCTCTGTATTTCTGGAGAACCGGGCAGGCCAACTGGCCGAGATCACCGGCGTGCTGGCACAGAAAGGCATTGACCTCCGGGCCATCAACATCGCGGAAACCAGCGACTATGGCGTACTGCGCCTTATCGCCGACAACCCCCAGGCGGCAGCCACCACTCTGCTGGAGCAGGGATTCATCCTGTCCATGACTCCGGTGGTGGCGGTGAGCGTACCTGACCAGCCCGGCGGCCTTGCCAAGGTGCTGGATGTACTGGCCAAGGAAAATATCGACGTGGAATACATGTACTCCGTCTTTGGCCAGGTAAACGGTCTGGCCCACATGGTGTTCCGCGTGGCGGACACGGATAAACTGATCTCCGTCCTGAAAGACAACGGTTTGGAACCTATCTCCAGTGAAAATCTGGGCATCCGCTGAATCTACTACTGATATAATCGAGGTGTCATACTATGCAGGAAATGAGCAGAAAGAATAAGCTGTTTACCGACTCTGTCATCCGCCGGATGACCCGCATCTCCATCGACTGCGGCGCCATCAACCTGGCCCAGGGCTTCCCTGACTTTGATCCCCCCAAGGCTATGCTGGACCGGCTGGCGGAGGTGAGCTACGAAGGGCCCCATCAGTACCCCATCACCATGGGCGCTCCCAACTTCCGTGAGGCTCTGGCCCGCAAGTGCGGCCGCTTCATGGGCCGGAAGCTGGACCCCAACACGGAGATGGTGGTGACCATCGGTTCTACCGAGGCCATGGTGGACTCCATCTTTGCCCTGACCAACCCTGGAGATAAGATCATCATCTTCTCCCCCTACTTTGAAAACTATCGGGCCCAGACCATTATGGCCGACTGCGAGCCCATTTTCGTTCCTCTGGTGCCTCCTGCTTTCAACTTTGATCCCAATGTGCTGGAGGATGCCTTCAAGCAGGGGCCCAAGGCGATCCTGATCTGCAACCCCTCCAATCCCAGCGGCAAGGTGTTTACCTATGACGAGCTGAAGCTCATTGCGGACCTGTGCATCAAGTATGATGTCTACGCCATTATGGATGAGGTTTACGAGCACATCGTCTACGAAGGCCACAAGCACATCTATATGAACAGCCTCCCCGGCATGTGGGAACGCACGGTCAGCTGCTCCAGCCTCTCCAAGACATACTCCGTCACCGGCTGGCGTCTGGGCTACGCCATCGCCCCCCAGCCCATCATGGACCGCATCAAGCAGTACCACGACTTCAACACCGTGGGCGCCCCCTCCCCTCTGATGGAGGCCGCTATCGTAGGTCTGGATATGCCCGACAGCTACTACGAGGAATTCGGTGCTCACTATGCCCATATGAAGAAGATCTTCACTGATGGCCTCAAGAGCATCGGCATCCCCTTTACTGATCCCCAGGGTGCTTACTTCGTCCTGGCCAACATCGGCCCCTATATGAAGCCCGGTCAGAGCGATGTTCAGTTCTGTGAGGAGATGGCCCACAAGGTGGGCGTGGCCTGTGTGCCCGGTACCTCCTTCTTCATGGAGGATGTCAACGATATCGTCCGTGTCCACTTTGCCAAGAAGGATGAGACCCTCTACGAGGCCCTCAATCGTCTGGCGGACATCAAGAAGAAAATGGCCTGATAGCAAAAAACAAAAAGCCAGGCTGGCAAGCTTGCCAGCCTGGCTTTCTCTTTCCTTCGACAGAGCCAACTATACTGTCTCTCCCGGGTGAACGATCCGCTTTACCCACTCCTGGCGGATCTCCCAGATGTTACCGCAGACGTTGAAGATCCCCCAGTGATCGATGGTGAACACCCGCTTCCAGCTCTCCCGGATCCGCGCCACTTCTTCCGGATATTTCCCGGCGTAGCGCCCCTGGAAAAACTGAAAACCATCACTGACCCCGATCTCCCGCAGATGGGCCTTATAGGCTGCCGCGTCACTTTCGCTCTCCGGCAGGTAGATCTGGTTGAGCACATAGTCCCACTTTTCCTCATCAAAATAGATCACCAGATCCTTAGGGACTTCCAGCTCATATACTACCGTGCCTTCAATGGGCTTCAAGCAGTTTTCCCGGCTGATGGAACACCAGATGGACAGCTCCACCCCCTTGGGACGAGGCACCCGCTTGGCAGCCTCCTCAGCAAACCACTCATAGCTGCGGAGGAAAAGATCCGCACAGTCTCCAAAATGGAGACGGACAAACAATCTGCGGTTGATGATCCGGCCATTGCGCTCCAATTCAGCCAGTGTCTTGTCATTCTGTCGGGTATATAATGTCACTGTCTCCATTTTGCCGTCTCCTTTCTTTTCTTCTCTTTTATCATACCTGATGCTTATAAAAAGGTCAATATTCCTCACGAACACCAAAAAAGATGCGGTTGAAGTTGTCTGCCAAACTGTGGTACAATACTTTCACTATTTTCTTTCCATGCTGTACTGGAACAATGTATATTTTGGGGTATTTCCAGCCGATAAAAGGAGCCATTGCCTATGAATTTCTCCACTGCCAGCCGAACCTATCAGCTTCTGACCAGAATATTTGATGTCCGGAATGTGACGGAGCCCTTCCTGCCTTCTGCGGCTGAAAAGAAGGCACTTCCCCTCCGGGATCCCCAGCAGCCCTTTCCCCGGACTACACCGGAATCTCAGGGCATATCCTCTGACCATATCCGCAGATTTCTGGAAGAACTGAATCGGGGCGGTGATCTGTTCATGCAGGATGTTCTGATCCTGCGCCATGGACAGCTGCTGTGCGCTGCCAGCTTTGACAGCCAGGTGCTGACAGCCCCCAAACATACCTTTTCCGCCTGCAAAAGTATCACTTCTCTTGCTATCGGCCTTCTGATCGACGACGGCCTTCTTCATCTCGATGACAAAATCGCAGACCTGTTTGAGGACATCGTCTCTGTCGCCGCCCGCCGGAGATTGAAAAATATGTCAGTAGAGGATCTACTGACGATGCGGGCCGGTGTACTGTTCAGCGAGCCGGAGGCCCTCTCGGAAACCGACTGGAGCAAGGCTTTCCTCAACTCCTCCCTGAAAGGCGATCCGGGAACAGAATTCCACTACAATAGCCTCAATACCTATATGCTCTCCGTCATCGTCCGCCGCAAAACCGGAAAGGGTCTTCTTCCCTTCCTTCAGGAGCGCCTCTTTGACCCCATGGGGATCACGGACGTGCTGTGGGAAACCTGTCCCGCCGGAATCGAAAAAGGAGGCTGGGGGCTGTATATACGGCCGGAGGACATCGCCAAACTGGGCCAGCTGGTTTTGAACAACGGCCTCTGGCAGGGCCGACAGCTGATCTCTTCCGAGTATATCCATGCAGCCACCTCCGCACATGCCAGTCCGCCGCCGGAACTGGGAGATTTTGATTACGGCTATCAGATCTGGGTGGGACGCAAATCGCCTACCTTCCTGTTCAACGGCATGTTGGGCCAAAACGTCCTCGGCTTCCGGGACAGCGGTATCCTTCTCGTCACCAACGCAGGCGCAGATACAGATTACCAGGAGAGCCGCTACTTCGAGATCGTCGACCGGTATTTTGGCGGCCAGTTTCCCGCTTCTCTGCCGGAGGACCCGGAAAGCGCTGCAAGGCTCCAGAATTATGTCACTGAGCTCTCCGCTTACTCCCGTCCTACAGTGCCTCTTGATAAACAAGCTGAACCATTCCTGCACCGCTCCTTTGCAGCCGCTGACCCTAAAGCTGCCTCTGTGGGCCTTCTGCCTATGGCGCTCCAGGCTCTTCACAACAATTATACCTCTGGCCTGGCGTCTGTGGCCATCAGTGTCCGCGGCGAACTGCCGGAGCTGATCTATCGGGAGAACAACGCCGCTTACCGCTTTCCTGTGGGCCTGGGAAAACCGCAGATTAGTCAGCTGGATATGAACGGAGATATCTATCAGGTGGCAGTCTCCGGGCGATTCACCCACGATGAGGAGGAGCGGCCGGTCTTTTATATCAAGTTGGCCTTCCTGGAAACGCCCAGTGTGCGGATCATAAAGCTGATCCTGACACCGGACGGCGCTCTCCTTCGGCAGACAGAGACACCCGGCGTACCTTATGTCTATAAAAAACTGCGGAAAGCCGCAGATGCTACCCTCTATAAGCCCCTGCTGCTCTTGGCTCTGGGCGGGACAGAGGACGATTACCTGCGCTATAAATCCCTGCAGCTCATCTCCCCGGAGATTCCTCTGCGGCCGGAAAACTGAGTTGTGGGCCCACGCCGCATCATAGCTCAAAAGAACTCCCGAAGGAACGATCGGCCTTCGGGAGTTCTCTTTTCAATCAAATTATTTTCCGTGAGTAAATAGTTTTCTAATCCCGCAAAGGAACCTTCCGTTGGCTGCTTCCAGCAAAAGGGCAGCCAGCCACTCCGGCAGAAGGCCACCACTGTTGATAACGATATGTCGGATGGGAGCCCCGGTAGAACAGGCCATCATCATTTTATATTCCGGTGAGGATCTGTCTCGGCCGTGCTTTGCTGCCACCACCCGCTCCGTGACCCAGCAGGCCAATGCGGGAAGCCAGGAGTGATCCCGCATTTCACCCAGAGTGGAATTACGGTCAAAACTCCCCTTCTTCCGCTCCTCCGTCACCGGGACAGGGCCACCCATCAGCTTCTCCCAGTCCGATCTCTCTGGACGGCCCGCCAGTGTTTCATACCAGCTGTCCTTCTGCCACCCGGGTGCAAGCAGTGGTGTACCTGGAATCAGGACCTTTGTTTCCAACCGGATATCCCTGCTGGAGGCTCCTAGCTGTAAGCAGTACTCCCCCGGCGACAACTGCCATCCCCCCTGCCACAGGGAGAAAGCTCTTTTCTCTAAAGAGAGTGTCACAATTTTGCTCTCTCCAGGCTGCAAGAATACTTTCTCAAAGCCCAGGAGTTCTTTCGCAGGGCGATAAGGACCGCCTGCAGGCGGCACTCCATAGAGCTGAACGACTTCTCCGCCAGAAACATTGCCAGTATTTGTAATGGTAGCAGAGATACGCAGCGCGGCCCCATCCTCCTCTACCATCATTCCGCTATAGGAAAAGGTGGTATAAGAGAGGCCAAACCCAAAGGGAAATCGTACCGCTACTCCTGCACTTTCATAATACCGGTAACCAACATAAACTCCCTCACGGTACTCCGTGGTCTTTTTTCCAAAAGTATCCCGGCAGATCACATCATCCAGAGATAAAGGCCAGGTCTCCGCCAGCTTACCGGAGGGGACCACCTGTCCGGTCAGCAGCCGGGCCGCCGCATCACCACCCGCCTGACCGGGCAGTCCCATGTAGAGAATCGCAGCTACCTGTTCCTGCCAGGGCAGCTCCATGACGCCGCCTCCCAGCAAAACCACCACTGTTCTGGGATTCACCGCCGCTACCGCTTCGATCATCCGGTTATGCCCTTCGGGCAGGGAGAGGCTCTCCCGGTCAAATCCCTCTGACTCCCATGGAGCAGGCAGCCCCGCCACCACTACCGGCACTCTCGCTTTTTCCGCGGCCTGAACTGCCTGCGCAAGGCCGTCTTCTGTCACAGAGCCATCCGCTTCACAGCAAGGCACCCAGGGGACCTCCGGCAGGGCATCGATGATCTGGGTCAGTTTTGTAGGATTAATATGACTGCTGCCCGCCCCCTGGTATCGCATGTCCCCTACCATATAGCCGATCAGGACTATATCTTCCATCTTACAGGGCAGAACAGCTCCCCGGTTCTGGAGCAGTACCGCTCCCTCTTCTGCGATCTTTCGGGCAAGCAGATGATGAGCCTCCTTGTCAAATATTCCATCTCCCGCCTTTGGGGCATGCTGCACAAAATCCAATACGCGATCCACACAGCTATCAATTTCAGTCTCTGACAAGGTATTTTCCTTTATAGCTCTAATGGTGGATTTTTCCCCATATTTACTGCCGCCGGGCATGTTGAGATCGCAGCCAGCATGGAAAGCCGCCGCCCGATCATTCATAGCGCCCCAGTCTGTCATCACGAGACCGTCAAATCCCCACTCCTCCCGCAGCACTTTCGTCAGCAGCCACCGATTGTCACTGCAGAAAACCCCATTGAGCCGAGGATAGGCACACATTACGGTACGGGGTTTTCCCTCCTTTACAGCGATCTCAAAGCTTCTGAGATAGATTTCCCGGAGAGTTCTTTCGTCCACGAGGCTGTTTCCATTCCCGCGGTATGCTTCCTGATTGTTGGCGGCAAAGTGTTTGAGACTACAGGCAGGTCCTGCAGATTGCTCTCCCCTGATCCAGGCGGCGGCCAACTTACCGGAAAGGAGCGGGTCCTCGGAAAAGTACTCAAAGTTCCGCCCGCAGCGGGGGTCCCGTTTGATATTGGCACCAGGTCCCAAAACCGCCCCTAAGCCGAACGCCGCCCCCTCCTCTCCGATGGCTCTCCCCTCCACCTCCAGGAGCTTCGTATCCCAGGAGGCGGCAGACGTAACAGCCGTCGGGAAACAGGTAGCAGGAGCAGACTCATTCAGACCCAGCATGTCGCCTTTTCCGCCCTGACACCGCACCCCATGGGGTCCGTCGGCTACTTTCACCGAAGGAATATCGTGATCAGAGAGGCTCAGTGTATGCCAAAAATCTCCGCCAGTGCACAGCCGGATCTTCTCCGTCAGAGAAAGTTTTCTGATCAAAGCGTCGTGTCGCAGCATGTCGGTTCCTTTCTTTTCCAAAACAGCCCACTGCGGAGGAAATATCTCCACAGCGGGCTGTTTTTTAATCTTTTCAGGCAATCAAGCCATTACATGGCGGCCCGGGCTTCCGCATAGGCCTTGATGCTGGAGGCATTGACCACCCGCTCCACCTGATCGCCATGGCGGACCACCAGTGTGGGAGCCTGGAGTACCTTGTACTGCCGGGCCAGCTCCTTGTTGGTGCTGACATCCACCGCCTCATAGAGGACACCGGCTTTGTCCAGCGCGTCCTTGGCAATGGGGCAATTGGGGCAGGTAGGTGTGGTGAAAAGATACAGGGACTCAGTCTCGTCGCCGGAAGCAACTACGTTCGCCTGGGTCTCCTGGACAGGTGCCCCCTCGCGGTCGCACAGCCGCTTGCCCTCAATGTGGGAATTCGCCACATCATAGAGTCGGCGGTCCTTGAACTCCTGGGTCTTGCCGTCATTCCAGTTCTGGACCGGGCGGTAATAACCGGTGATCCGGCTGTACACCTCTGCATTCTTGCCGCAGGTGGGGCAAGTGAAATGCTCACCAGTGATGTAGCCATGCTCCGGGCAGATAGAGTAAGTGGGAGAGATGGTGTAGTAAGGCAGCTTGAAGTTCTCCGCGATCTTCCGCACCAGAGTGGCTGCCGCTTTCCAGTCGGGAAGCTTCTCGCCCAGGAAGGCATGGAACACCGTACCGGAGGTGTAGAGGGTCTGCAGCTCGTCCTGAATGGCCAGGGCGGAGAAAATATCCTCGGTGTAGCCCACAGGCAGGTGAGAACTATTGGTGTAGTAAGGGGTATCGCCAGGCTTGGCAGCAGTGATGATGTCAGGATACTTGGCCACATCGTGCTTGGCCAGACGATAGGTAGTAGACTCGGCAGGGGTAGCCTCCAGATTGTAGAGGTCGCCGTAGAGCTCCTGATAATCGCTCAGCCGCTCACGCATGTGGTTGAGGACATCCTTGGCAAAGGCCTGGGTAGCAGGATGGGTCAGATCCTGACGCAGCCACTTGGCGTTGAGACCCACCTCGTTCATGCCGATCAGTCCGATAGTGGAGAAGTGGTTGTCAAAGGTACCCAGGTACCGCTTGGTGTAGGGATAGAGGCCCGCCTCCAGCAGCTTGGTGATGACGGTACGCTTAGTCTTGAGGCTCCGGGCGGACACATCCATGATGTGGTCCAGGCGCTCATAGAACTCGTCCTCGTTCTGGGAGAGGTAGGCGATCCGGGGCAGGTTGATGGTCACCACGCCCACAGAGCCGGTGGACTCGCCGGAACCGAAGAAACCGCCGGACTTCTTGCGCAGCTCCCGGAGATCCAGGCGCAGACGGCAGCACATGGAGCGGACATCGGAGGGCTCCATATCGCTGTTGATGTAGTTGGAGAAGTAAGGGGTACCGTACTTGGCGGTCATCTCGAAAAGGAGCTTGTTGTTCTCGGTCTCGCTCCAGTCGAAGTCACGGGTGATGGAGTAAGTCGGGATGGGGTACTGGAAACCACGGCCATTGGCATCGCCCTCGATCATGATCTCGATGAAGGCCTTGTTGACCATATCCATCTCTTTCTTGCAGTCGCCGTAGGTAAAGGGCATCTCCTTGCCACCCACGATGGCAGGCAGGTTTTCCAGGTCCTTCGGCACGGTCCAGTCCAGGGTGATGTTGGAGAAGGGCGCCTGGGTGCCCCAGCGGCTGGGGGTGTTGACACCGTAGACAAAGGACTGGATGCACTGCTTGACCTCCCGCTGGGTCAGGTTGTCCACCTTGACGAAGGGAGCCAGATAGGTATCAAAGGAGGAGAAAGCCTGAGCACCGGCCCACTCATTCTGCATGATACCCAGGAAGTTCACCATCTGGTTGCAGAGGGTGGAGAGGTGGCTGGCAGGAGAAGAGGTGATCTTCCCGGGAATACCGCCCAGGCCCTCCTGGATCAGCTGCTTGAGGCTCCAGCCGGCGCAGTAACCGGTAAGCATGCTGAGATCATGGATGTGGATGTCGCCGTTCTTATGGGCGCTGGCGATCTCATCGTCATAGATCTCGCTGAGCCAGTAGTTGGCGGTAATGGCACCGGAGTTGGAGAGGATCAGGCCGCCCACAGAGTAGGTGACAGTGGAGTTTTCCTTCACACGCCAATCGTTGATCTGGAGGTAGTTGTCCACCAAGTCCTTATAATCCAGCATGGTGGTGTTGAGGTTGCGGATCTTCTCACGCTGACGGCGGTAGAGGATGTAGGCCTTGGCCACATCGTCATATCCTGCCTTGCCCAGGACGCTCTCCACGCTGTCCTGGATATCCTCTACAGCGACCTTTCCATCATGGATCTTCTCCTGGTAGTCCGCAGTTACCCGCAGTGCCAGCAGATCAATAATGTCAGCATTATAATCCGTATGGGTAGCCTCAAAGGCCTTGGTAATGGCAACGCTGATTTTCGAAAGCTGAAAATCCGTGACCTTGCCGTCCCTTTTTACTACTTGATACATGAAACCGCCCTGCTTTCTTTCGTATTTATGTGTCCAGATCCCGGGCGCAGCCGGTCCCCTGATGTTTCGGAACGGTCTCTATTATATCTGCCCTACCGCCTTCTGTCAAGCATAAAACCACAATATATTGTGTCTTTTATTTTACTCCTCACAAAATATCGTTAAATACCACGAATTTCCACGGTTTTGAACCAAGGACGGGCTTTTTGCGCCAATTCACGCATCTCTTCCGGAGAAAAGGGCTGGCATCCCTCCCCTACCAGATTGCCGGAATCTACAAAAGTCTGTAGGAAATACCGGGGCGCACCGGAGAGCCAGCGGCCGATCTCCTCTATATCTTGTGGTGTATGGAAGGGACTGACGGCAGTGGTACGAAACTCATAGTCCACCTTCCCCTCCATCAGGATGCGGACACTCTCCTCCACCGGCGCAGTGTCAAAGCCGGAGCAGCCCACTGTCTCCGGATATTTTGCCAGGGAGTTCTTGATGTCCATGGCCACATAGTCCACCAGCCCGGCCTCAAGGATATGCTTCAACCGTTGGGGATAGCACCCGTTGGTATCCAGCTTGACAGCATAGCCCATCTCCCGGACCTTAGCAAGAAACGTCTCCACCCCTTCCTGGAGCAGCGGCTCACCGCCGCTGAGGACCATGCCATCCAAAAGCCCCCGCCGCTGCGCAAGAAAAGCCAATACTTCCTCTTCCTCCCACTTCTCCGCCTCCTCCGGGCGGTTCACCAGCGGCGCATTATGGCAGAAGGGACAGCGCAAGTTGCAGCCGCCGGTAAACACGGTGGCCGCAATCTTTCCCGGGAAATCTACCATTGCCAGCTTCTGCAGTCCACAAATCCGCATACGCACACTCCTTATAAATAATATATTTCCATATTCCGGCTGATCCGTGCTGCCCCGGGCCAATTTCCGCTCCAGACATTGTGCCTTATTGTACCTCACAAGGCCGCCAGGAGCAAGAGGAAAATGATTTCCCTGTCCATGGAAAATTTGGCGAAAAAATATCCCCCCCGGCGGCTTGTTTCCTCTGTTCCCCTCGTCTATACTACATCCTGGCGGTGGGAGGATCCCTCTCTCTTCCTGCCGTTGCAGTTAAATACCTGCTTCCTGTGGCCTGGTCACAGAAAACGACAATACCCAAAGGAGAAGATTTATGAAACACACGTATCGCTGGATTACTTTTATACTCGCCGCCTGCCTTATCCTTGTTCTGGTGGGCTGCGGCGGTACCAATAGCAGCACCAACAACACTTCGGACAACACCTCTGATCCCTCACAAGTAGAGGAAGGTACCCGGACTATCACCGACAGTACCGGCCGGACCGTCACCATCCCGGAGACCGTAGAGAGCATCGTCTGCGTCAACGTAGGCGCGCTGCGCTACACCTGTTATATGCAGGCCCAGGATCTGGTGGTAGGTGTGGAGGATTACGAGCAGGAACCCACCATGTCCCGGCTGTACAACTATGTAAATTTTGAGCAATTTTCCAGCCTGCCTGTCATCGGCAGCAATGGGGAGCATTACCCGGAAGCCATCATCTCCGCCAACCCCGACGTGATCATCATGAGCGCTGCCGAGAGTAAGGACGCCGACGACCTGCAGGACAAGACCGGTATCCCCGTTGTGGTGGTTCCCGGCAGCGATACCACTCTGGATGACAACGCCTATGAGACCATCCGCCTGATGGGTGAGGTCTACGGCAAGGAGGATCGGGCAGAAGAGCTGACCAACTATCTGGACAGCGTCAAGGCCGATCTGGAAACACGCACTGCGGACATCCCTGATGCGGACAAGCCCACCGTCTATGTAGGCGGCGTGTCCTTCAAGGGTCACCACGGCTTTGAAGGTACTGAGGCCAACTACGGCCCCTTCGTCCTTATCCACGCTAACAATCTGGCTGACACCACCGGCCAGTCCGGCGCCTTTGACATCGACACTGAGCAGGTCCTGGCCTGGGACCCTGACGTCATCTTCCTTGACTTCAACGGCATGGCCCTGATCAATGAGGATTATGCGAAGAACCCCGACTTCTATCAGGGCCTCACCGCCGTACGGGAGGGCCGGGTCTATTCCCAGATCTCCTTCCGCTCCAGTGCCTCCAATCTGGAAACCGCTCTGGCAGACGCTTACTACGCCGCTACTATCCTGTACCCGGAGCAGTTTGCCGATATCGACCCGGTGGACAAGGCCGGCGAGATCTTTACCGCCCTGCTGGGCACCAATCCTTATGAAGACCTGAAGGAGGCCGGCTATGAGTTCAGACCCATCCAGCTGGGCGAATAAGGCCCACCACGACCACAGCACCATTGATCCTGCCTTTCACCGCAACCGTGTCAGAAGCCTCATTTTCCTGGCCATCCTGGCAGTCGTACTGGTACTGACGATCCTGCTGTCCCTGCGGGCCGGCTCCTACGAAACGCCGATCAGTGAACTGATTCGGGGCATCTTCGGCATGGCCCACGATGAGAACATCAACCGCGTGGTCCGCAATAACCGTCTGCCCCGGATCTGCACCGCCATTATTGCCGGAGCCGGACTTGGTATCTCCGGCTGTGTGCTTCAGGCGATCCTCCGCAACCCTCTGGCCTCCGCCTCCACCCTGGGCGTGTCTCAGGGTGCCAGCTTTGGTGCCGCCTTTGCTATCGTCGTATTGAACGCCGGTGCGGCAGGTGCCGCAGGCTCCGCCGTGATCCCTCTGTGTGCCTTCGCCGGCAGCATGGCGGTGGCCCTGGTGATCCTGGGCCTGTCCCGGTTCCGGCAGATCTCCCCCGAGGGGATCGTCCTGGCAGGTGTGGCCATCAGTTCCATGTTTACCGGCGCTACCACCCTCATCCAATATTTCGCCGACGAGATCGAGTTGGCCAGTCTGGTGTTCTGGACCTTCGGAAATCTGGGCAGCACCACTTGGTCCGATCTGCGGATCATGGGCATCGTGGTCCTGGTCACCAGCATCTGCTTCCTGCTTCACCGCTGGGACTACAACGCCCTTCTCAGCGGTACAGAGACAGCGGTGAGTCTGGGTATCAACGTCCGCCGTCTAACCCTGGTGGACATGGTTCTCTGCTGTCTTACCGCCTCCATTATCGTATCCTACATCGGTCTTATCAACTTTATCGGACTGGTGGCTCCCCACATCGTCCGCATGGTGGTGGGCAACAACCACGTCTATCTCCTTCCCGGCTCTATCCTGGCAGGCTCCACCTTACTGCTGTTGGGTGACCTGTTTGCCCGGGTGGCTATCAGCCCGGTGATCCTGCCTATCGGTGCTATCACCTCCTTCCTGGGCGGTCCCCTGTTCCTGTATCTGCTGTTTAAGGGAGGGCGCGGCCATGCTGAACGTTGAAAATCTCAGTTTCCACTATCGTAATGGCCCCGAGATTCTGCGGCAGGTCAGCTTCTCCCTGGAGGATGGCCAGTTCCTGGCCATCCTGGGCAACAATGGTGCCGGTAAGAGTACCATGCTCAAGTGCTTCAATCAGATCCTGCGGGTGGAAGGCGGCCACGTCTGGATGGATGGCGAGGACCTCCTCACCATGACTCACCGGGAGGTAGCCCAGCGGGTGGCTTTCGTCTCCCAGAATATTCCCAGCACCCAGATGACAGTCCACGACGTGGTAATGCTGGGCCGCAGGCCCTATATGCGCTGGGGCTTTACCGAGGAGGATCACCGTATCGTCCATGAGGCCATGGACCGGCTCCACCTGTCGGATATGCGGGGTCGTTTTCTTAACGAGCTCAGCGGCGGCGAGCGTCAGAAGGTAATGCTGGCCCGGGCCCTGGCCCAGCAGCCCAAAGTGCTGCTGCTGGACGAGCCTACCAGCAGCCTGGACATCCAGAATCAGTATCAGGTGCTGGATATCGTCCGGGATATCTGCCGCACTTCCACCATCACCGCTGTGATGGTCATTCATGATCTCAATCTGGCCCTGCGGTTTTGTGACCGGTTCCTCCTGCTGAAGGACGGGCAGGTCTATCGCTCCGGCGACAGCTCTATCCTTGACCGCCAAGCCCTGCGCGAGGTCTATGGCGTGAATGCCCACGTGGCGACAGTGGAGGGAAAATCCATTGTCCTGGTTGATTGATCAAAAGAAAAGGAGAATCGATATATGAACGAGCGTGAACTTTGGGAAAAATGTGCGGCCTTCCATGGCCATGAGTGCGGCGGCCTGACGATCGGCTACAAGGCTGCCCTGTATGCCATCGAACTGCTGGATCTCCACTTTTCTGATGATGAGCAGGTGGTATGCATTACAGAAAATGATGCCTGCGGTGTGGACGCTATCCAGGTGATCCTGGGCTGCAGCGTGGGCAAGGGGAATCTCCTCTTCCATCTCCGGGGCAAGCAGGCCTTCTCCTTCTATAACCGCACCACAGGTCGCTCCGTGCGCCTGGTTCTGAAGGACCGCCCCCAGGGTATGAGCCGCCAAGAGTCCTTTGCTTACTATCAGTCTCTGGCTCCCCGGGACATGTTTACTGTAAAGGAAACCACCATTACTCTACCTGAAAGTGCCCGGCTGTTTCAATCCATCAAGTGTGAAAACTGCGGTGAGACTACGGCAGAGAATATGATCCGTCTGGAGAACGGCAAAAAGCTCTGCCTGGACTGCTTCAACGCCTATAGCCGCTTCAATGTATAAGCACTAACAACATAAAGCCACGCCCGCCTGGAGGAGAATATCCTCCAGGCGGGCGTTTTTCTATGTTATGTTGGGATCATGCGCCGGCTTCCACCGTCTCATCCATCTTGCGGACCTCTACTTCCAGGACACGGCGCCCATCAATTTTTGTCACCGTTACTTTCAGCTCTTCCCACAGGAAGGTGTCCCCCTGAACAGGGATGCGGCCCAGCTGCTCAGCTACCCAGCCACCCATCGTGGTGTTGTCGTCTCCCGGGTCCTCGTGAAACAGGTCCTTCATGATCTCCGGGCTCTCAGCACAGGAAATAAGATATGCTCCCTCCCCTGTCTGGCGGACAGGCTCCTCCACCTCGTCGTGCTCGTCCCAGATCTCGCCTACCAGCTCCTCCAGGATATCCTCCAGTGTGACGATACCCAGGGTACCGCCGAACTCATCGCTGACCACAGCCACATGGGATTTACTGCGCTGGAGCTGCCGCAGCAGAGCACTGATCTTCACTGACGGCGGCACAAACAGCGGCGCCGTCATCAGATCCTTCAGAGAAGCACCCTCCGGCGCATCGCAGAAGTCCTTCAGATGAACCACACCCTGGATATCGTCCAGATCCTCGCCGTAGACCAGCAGCCGGGAGTACCGGGTCTCCCGGAACACCTTGGCTACCTCCTCCCGGGAAGCGGACACCTGGACAGCTTCCAGGTCCACCCGGTGGGTAAGAATATCCTCCGCCTCCTGGTCCGGAAACTCGATAGCGCTGCGCAGCAGCTCACCTTCATCCCGGTCGATGCCGCCCTCCTGCTCCACCTCGTCCACCAGCACCAGCAGCTCCTGCTGGGTCAGCTTCCGGTCATCCTTTACCCGGAATACTACCGTCAGCAGACGCTTCCACTGGGAGAAAAGGAAATTCAGCGGAGCCAGCACCCACATCAGCACCCGCAGCAGAGGCGCAGAGAGCATAGCAAACCGCTCCGGGCTGTCCTTGGCAAGGCTTTTGGGTGAGATCTCTCCGAAAATCAGTACAACAATAGTAATCACTACTGTGGAAATGGTAGCGCCCATGTCTCCATAATAGCGCACAAACATCACCGTACCAATAGAGGCCACAGCAATATTGACGATGTTGTTGCCGATCAGCAGCGTGGAGAGAAGGCGATCATATTGCTCCGCCAGAGCCAACGCCCGTTCAGCCCGTTTATCTCCCTGCTCTGCCATGGCCTTCATCCTTGCCCGGTTAAGGGAAGAAAAAGCGGTCTCTGACGCGGAAAAATAGGCCGAAAAGACGATGCAGATCACCATCGCCAACAGTTCTGACAATAATTGGGTTTCCATACGTTACGTAATCCTCCTGTTTATCATAAACCAAATCATGCTTCCTTGGCCTGCCCTCTGTACGGGCAGGAACGTACACCGTCACTACTGCAGCAGGCGGCCAAGGCGCAAAAAGGCATGCCTGTCCCACTGACCGTGAAGCAGACATGCCGTATATGATAAACAGAATCGTTTTTGATCGGTACTGTGATAATCGCCTTCGTCACTGTCCATGAAATCTATCGTCCTCCCTTCTGCATAATGGAATCAGTATACAGGAAGCCTGTATGTGCGTCAAGTCCCGGAACAGGAGATTAACGAAGTCTTAACGCCCACAGTCATGACTTCAATAAGAACTGATGGCCATAGAGTCATCGTCTTTTCCCTTCTCAATGGCACGGATCACCACATAATAGCGCAGCTCATCACTGACAGTGACCAGGACCCGGTCCCCCACCCGGTGGCCAAAAACCGCCTTTCCCACCGGGGATTCCTTGCTGATCCTTCCCTGAAGGGCATCCTGCCGCAGGGTGGTGACGATTTGAATGGTCATCTCCTTACCCAGTTTCTCATTCAACAGCGTCACCTTGTCAAAGAGGCCTACTTCCGCCTCTCCGGATTCTGCAGAGATCACCTTTGCCGTGCGGATCATCCGCTCCAGGTAGCGGATGCGGCTCTCGTTGCGGTTCTTCTCCTGCTTGGCACACTTGTACTCAAAGTTCTCACTGAGATCGCCAAACGCTCTGGCTGTCTGCACGTCCTCGATCAGTTTGGGCCGCAGCACACGTACCCGGTAATCGATCTCCTCCTGCATTTTCCGGATATCTACTTCCGTCAGTTCGTCATACATAGCACATCCTCCTCCGCATACCAGATTATTAACAAATTGTTAAATACGCATAAAAGCTATTGACATTATCAGGGTTTCATTGTATATTTTAATCACAGGAAGGGAAATTCAAAATAGTAAGGACGCAGCAAAGAAGATTTCCTGGCAAGTGTCCTTCGCAAAGAAGTGTTCCTGCAAATCTACCCAAGGAGGTACGGTCCAATGTACAACTTAGCCTGATCCGCAAGGATGCTTATGTTGTTCAGCGGATCCAAAAAATCCAGTTTCCCAAGTTAGCGGAACCTTTTCGCACACGAAAGCAGCATGGATGACCGTATCCACAGAAGAGTTCGTCTCTCAATTGCACTGTCTGAGCGTATAGCAAAAGCGACTATCCGCACAAGGGAACCCACGAAAGGTGGACAAAACATTTGACAACCGAATACGTGCAGTAGCCCCACAATTGCAATAGTGATTGTGGGGCTGCTGCTGTTTTTCTTTATTTCGGCAGCTACCCTTACCCTATTTTCTTTGAAAAAGTGTACCACCTCTGTCCAAAGGAATTCAATAGTAACTTTCTCTAAATTTACAGCGCCCCGGCAGGATCACTCCCACCGGGGCGTTTTTCTCATCTAGCACACTTATGCCAGCTTGGCTACCGCCACATAGATATTGGAAATGCTGTACCAGGTGGCAAAGTCTACGTCTCCCGTCTGCGGCAAAAGGAAAATGCTCTGGAAAGTCCTGACCGCTTCCTGAGTCTCTGTGCCATAGACGCCGTCTGCCCGCACCCTGGGAAGTGCCGGAAAATTCTCAGAGATCCGGTTGAGCTGTAACTGGATCGTCCGCACATCCTCCCCTGCAGACCCTACTGTCAGCGTCTCCCCACCAAAAGACATGGGCACACCTTCTACTTTTTCCGCCGGTGCAAGGTAGATATCAGAACCATAGTACCGTCTCAAAATGCTGATCGCATCCCAGCCCTGTTCTCCCAAGGCCTGGGACCCCCACTGAGACAACCCGTTGCACTGGGTCTGCCGGCCGTCACAGTATTGGGTCAGCAGCGGCTGCCCGGCTCCCTCTCGGGTGATGTATGTATTGAAAAGATCATCCACCACCACAGATATTTCCTCAAATATCGTTCGTCCCGGTACAAAGGATTGGTCATATGCTGTGGAATTGGTAATAGTAAAGTCATATCCCTTTCCACGGTACCACTCTGTATATACCCGGTTCAGTGTAAAGGAAATGATGGCCAGGACATTGGCCTTGATGGTCTCCCGCGCCCATGTGGCATAAATCTCGCTGCAGGCCACATTTTTGATGTAGTCCCGGAACAATACCCATTCATTGGGAACACCCTGATCGCTGGGTTTTCCCAGATGGACGATGATGTACTCCGGAATCACCGGCTTGGGAAGTACCACCAATCCATCAGCGTCCGGCAGAGGTTTCACCTCATCTTCCGGGATCTTCGGCGGAAAATCACCCCACAGCGTATGGGGAGAGATATAACGATTCTGTACGTTGATGCCGCCTGCTGTGGCAGGCGTAAGCGCCGCCGGCTGGAGTGCCAGGCCGCTTGGCAGCAGCTGTACGCCGCCGATATGTAAGGTCTTGAAGCCCTCCGCAAATACGGTTACCGAGTACGATGCATAGGGCTTTGGCTCACCGGCGTTGACGGAGTATTCCAGCGGCGGAGTAGGCAGATCTACCGGCTCTGTCTGTCCGGAAGAATTTGTTGTCAGTTCCTGAAGCACCGTCCCATCCGTCGGATCGCTGATCCGTACCCTGGCCCCGCTGATAGGCACCACCGGACTTTCTGTCGTTACCTTTACCTGTAAAAATCCCTGTCCTGTATAAGCTGGATTCATAAGGCCAGCCCTCCTTTCCGTATACTATTCTATGCGGAGAATGTTAAATAGCACCTGCCGCTGAATATGGATCGGGAGCCGAACTATGGAATACATTGTCAAATACAACGGAGACATCCTCTCCCTTGGCTATCCTACGGAACTGCTGGGGCACCAATACGCTATTCTGGAGCTGGAGCCCGATGAAGTTTCAGAACTGTTGGAATACCCACAGATTGAATACTTTGAACCGTCCGAAGGGCTCTCTCCCTTTTTGCAGGCAGGTCTGGACAGTGCCTGTATCACTCCCATCAAACGGGATGAGGCTCTTGGCCTTACCGGAACCGGCGTAATGATCGGCTTCATCGATTCCGGTATCGACCTGACCCATCCCGAGTTCCTTACGGAAAACGGGGCCACCCGGGTGCTCTGGCTATGGGATATGACCATCCCTGGCTCCCCTCCCCTGGGATTTCGAAAAGGGACCGTCTATTCTGCCAGAGAGATCGACGAGGGAAACACTGACAGCCGGGATGTGGTAGGCCACGGCACCGCAGCGGCAGCCATTGCAGCAGGCCGCAGCGGCATTGCACCTGGCACTGCTATCGTTGCTGTAAAAATGGGCAGCGGCAACAGCGCCACCAGCACCGACGTCATGCGGGGCATCAAATTTATTATGGACTGTGCCGCTCAGGAGGCCATGCCCTGTGTCATTAACCTCAGCTATGGTACCAATAAGGGCTCCCACCAAGGTCAATCTCTGTTTGAGACCTATATAGACGCCATGGCTCAACAGGGACGCACCGTCATCGTATGCGCCTCCGGTAATGAGGGCGACAGCGGCCACCATTTTTCAGGGAAATTATCTTCTGGCAGCATTTTGGATGTAGAATTCACCGTATCAACGCCCAGAAGCAGCATTTTTCTCACTCTCTGGAAAAGTTTTGCCGACATCGCCCGGTTTGAAATGATCCTACCTTCCGGCGCTTCCACCGGCCCCCTCTCTTCCGGCGCGGCACGTCAGTTTTCTTTCGGACCGGTACAGCTCTCCGCCGTATTCAATGGACCGACCCATTTTTCCACCGCCCAGGAAGTATACTATACATTAAGCGCACCCTCCGGACAGCTCAACGGACTTTGGAAGCTGCGCTGCTATGGAGACCGGATCGTAGAAGGCGGTTTCAATATCTGGCTCCCCACTGTGGAAGAGGTGGGCCGTGATACTGCTTTTCTCCTCCCCGACCCCAATCTGACCATTACCCTGCCCGCCACTGCCCGCCTGCCAATTTCTGTAGGCGGGTACCGATCTGGTACAGGAACGGCCAGCACTTTCTCCGGACGAGGCGCCGCCCCCTGCCAGGGCCATGCTCTGCTGGACCTCTGCGCCCCTGCGGAGCAGATATATACTGCCAAAGCTGGCGGCGGATATGATACCTATTCCGGTACCAGTATGGCCGCGCCGTTCGTCTCCGGAAGCGCCGCGCTCCTTATGGAATGGGGGATCATCCAGCGAAATGACCCCTTTCTTTACGGGCAGAGGATCAAGGCCTTTTTGTGCGCCAATGCCGCCAGAAGCACCTTCCTGAACTATCCCGATCCTGTATGGGGATACGGAAAACTGAATCTATGTGCAGTGCTGGCGGACTTGGTCCGCCAGCGGGAAAGAGGTACGCTGTGAAATTGCCGTTGGAGATACAGGAATTCATCAATGCGCCGGATACTGTGGATTTTGTCACCCGGGCCACAGACGCTTTCTTCGACTTTGTCCGAGAAAGCGGAGAGGTTATTATTGGACAGATCCTATCCGGCAGGTACGTTCTGGGATACATCAAAGAGCAGAACTTCCCCCACCTACAGGAAGCCCTCGGGGCTGCCTTTGTCAGCTCCGCCTCCGTAATCCTAGGACCTCTGGGCCGGCCGGATCTGGAAGCCGCCGGTATTATCCAGGTACATAACCAACCGTATCTGAATCTGAAGGGACGGGGCGTACTGCTGGGCTTTGTGGACACCGGCATCGATTATACTTTGCCGGTCTTTCGCTATGAAGACGGCGGCAGCAAGATCCTGTTTCTCTATGACCAGACAGCTGAAGGCGATCCTCCCAGAGGATTTTCTACGGGGGTGGAATATACTGTCCAGGATATCGACCAGGCTCTGGCTTCTGATGACCCTTTTAGCGTCGTGCCGCAAAAAGATGATACCGGCCACGGTACCTTTCTCGCCTCTGTGGCCGCCGGCCGGTCTCTGGATGGCTTTATCGGGGCTGCACCCGACGCAGAAATCATTGCGGTAAAATTGCGGAAGGCTCGGCCTTTCTACCGAAAGAAATACTGCGTCCCGCCCTGGCAGGATGAAGCCTATGAATCCAGCGCCATTATGGTGGGGGTGGAATACATTCTGAAAAAAGCCCAGGAACTGGACCGTCCCGTAGTGATCTGCCTGGGCATGGGATCAAATTTTGGCAGCCATGACGGGTTCAGTGTTTTTGAAGAATATCTGGAAAGTGTGTCAATCCAAAAAGGGATCTGTCTCTGCGCTGCCGCTGGAAATGAGAGCCAGGCCCGCCACCACTGTCAGGGAACGCTCCTGGCCGGAGAAAGTTCCCCCGTTGACATCAAGGTCGGTGAGCAGGCCGGCGATGTATATTTGGCCATCTGGAATACCATCTCCGACCGCTTTTCCGTTTCTGTCCGCTCCCCTTCCGGTGAATTGGTCGGCAGAATCCCTGCCAGAAGCGGCAATATGACAGAAGTAAAGCTAATCCTGGAGCGAACAAAAGTCCAGGTAGAATACCACTTCCCTGTAGAAGGCAGCGGCGGTCAGCTGACTATCGTTCGTATTCTGGACGCAACGCCTGGGATCTGGACAGTCACCCTATATGGCGATATCGTATTAAATGGAGGATATCACGCCTGGCTCCCTATGACCGGTTTTGTTTCTCCAACCGTAGAATTTCTGTCAGCCTCTCCCGATTATACCATCACAGTACCTGCCACCACTGCCGGACCGATCTGCTGCGGAGCCTATAACAGCGCCAACCAGAGCATCTATCCCCGTTCCTCCCGAGGTCCCTCCAGGCTGTCACAGATGCTCCCGGATTTGGTGGCACCGGGTGTATCAGTAAGTGGGTATTATCCCTATGGCTATGGTACGATGACCGGAACCAGCGCTGCAACCGCTGTTCTTTCAGGTGCATGTGCACTACTGCTGCAGTGGGGAATCGTTGAGGAAAATGACCCTGCCATGAGTACCTATCAGATCCGGGCATACCTGATCAGAGGCTGTCTGAGGAGCCCCGCCATGATGTACCCCAATGTCCAATGGGGATACGGTGCCGTCCAATTGATGCAGACTTTCCATCTCATGAGAGAGCTTTAAATAAGCACCTGCTTCCGTCGAAAGCCCTATATTGGCTTTCGACGGAAACAGGTGCCGCAAGAAATCTTCTACTTGACAGAATGCTTTGGAAACACTATAATGGTAAAGCCATCCGGGTGTAGCGCAGTTGGTAGCGCGCATGGTTCGGGTCCATGAGGCCGTGGGTTCAAATCCCGCCACTCGGACCATGCGGAGTATCATTAAAGGATCTGAAAAGGTCTGTTGATGATACTCCGCATTTTTATTTCCAAGTTTATATAGCGATCTATGTGGGGGCGTAGCTTAATGCTACGCCTTTTCTCGTTTCCATTAAGATGTCCCGCTCGGGGATTTTCCGGCGGTCTGGCACCTCAAAGGCTCCAATGCAGTTGTAGTGGATCGTCACCCGCTGATTGGTAATGCCGTCCTCCTTGACCGCCGGATAAACCTCGATATACTGAATGAGCTCGGCAACCATGCGCTTGGTGATGGTGGTGGCGTCGGTGTATCGACGCACCGTTTCCAAGAAGGTGTCCACATCCATTTGCTTATCTTCCAGCTTTTTCAGCTCCAACCGCAGTGCCTTGATCCGCCCGGCGTTCTCGCCCTGTTCCTGCTCATAT